>Ga0265319_1000588_pt1 | contig 24364 bp, 56 predicted proteins | sample 4824metaG_FD_192443 | JGI IMG/M metagenome (GOLD analysis project Ga0265319, IMG submission 192443) | Rhizosphere microbial communities from Carex aquatilis grown in University of Washington, Seatle, WA, United States - 4-8-24 metaG | ecosystem: Host-associated > Plants > Roots > Rhizosphere >...
CTGGCAGGGCTTAATCCGTCTACGATGACAGTTCTGGCGGCTTACACCGGGAGAGGGAAGTGCCATGGACGAGGAACCCCGATTCTGATGTTTGACGGGACTATTCGTCCGGTGGAGTTGGTTCTTCCTGGGGACCTGTTGATGGGTCCGGATAGCCGTCCCAGGAAAGTTCTTGGTTGTACGTCAGGAATTGGGCCGATATACAAGATCAATCCCATTAAAGGGGAGGCGTTTACCTGCAACGACGTCCATGTTCTTTCTCTAATGCGTACCAGGACCTTCGAGGATGTGAAGCCTGGAAGAATCTGCCCAGAACGCGCCGGGGAGATCGTCAATATTCCCCTGAATGAGTATTTAGCAGAGTCGCTGTCGTTTCGTCACAGACATAAGCTATGGCGCACGGGTGTGGACTTTCGGAAGTCGGAAGATGGGAACCTTCCAGTGAGCCCTTATTTCCTTGGAGTTCTTCTCGGGGACGGGTCGATGAACACGTCCGTTGGGGTGACGACTGCCGATCCCGAAATCGTACGTGTAGTGGAAGAGCAGGCGGCAGAGTTTGGATTACGTGTACGGAAGCGCGAGCAGCCCGGTAACAGATCAAGCGTCTATTATCTGAGTTCCGGAAAAGAAAGCGGAGCGGCCGGCAGGAATAAACTACTAAACGCCATACGCTCGCTAGGTCTTTGCATCACATGCGAGGGGAAGTTTATCCCACTAGCTTACAAGACCGCCTCTCGCGAATGTAGGCTGGAAATCCTGGCTGGTTTGCTCGATACAGACGGATCGCTCCATTACGGCGGGTATGATTTCTGCGTTAAGTCCAAGCGTCTTATCGATGACACAGCATTCATTGCTCGAAGTCTCGGGCTGTGTGTCGTTAATCGAAAGTCGCGAGTAGTCAATGGAATTACCTACTATCGGATAGGCATAAGCGGAGATTGCTCTATAATCCCGATGCGGATTCGCCGGAAAGGCGCTCACAGGAGAATTCAAAAGAAGCAGGTAAATCGGACTGGCTTCAAGGTTGTTCCACTCGGAACCGGGGAATACTTCGGGTTTACGCTGAGTGGTGATGGTCTCTATCTCCTCGGTGATTTCACGGTTACTCACAATACCTCCATGGCACTGCAGATCGCAACACACGCGGCGAAGAGCGGGAAGGCAGCGCTGTACTGGACGATGGAGATGGCGCCGGCCGCACTGTTCCGAAGATTGGTTAACCAGTTCACAGGCCTAAATCCGCGATCGCAGCCAACATTCGCGGAACGAAGTCTTGAGGCTGATGCGATTGCAAGGCTTTATGACGAGCCTGTCTACTTCGACCGCCACAGCCGAACCGTGGCCGGGTTCCGGTCGAGTATTTCACAAGTGCAGGCGAAAACTCGTCTTGGACTCGTAGTGGTCGACTATTTACAGCTGATTCGAGCTTCTGGACGAGCGGAATCGCGCACGAGAGAGGTCGGCGAGAATAGCCGCAGCCTGAAGTTGACCGCTATGGATTTCGAACTTCCATTTCTCGTTCTTTCACAGTTCAGCCGTCCTGACGAAAAGAAGCCGGCGACAATACACAGCTTGAAAGAGAGCGGCGATATCGAGAACGATGCTGATGCGATTCTGCTCCTGAACGCTCCAGAATTCGGAGGGGACGAACCGCAGCAATGCACGGTAAATATAGGGAAAAACAGAGAAGGACCGGCTGGTGTTGACGTCCCTTTGATGTGGCGACCGATGTCGCAAAGCTTTCATTCAATCGAGGATTGAACCATGGAACAGTCACCTAATGCACTCGAAATATGGCGACAGAATCGGCGCTATCTGGCGATCATCGGTTCTATGTTTCTGCTGCGTCTGCTGATAAAGCAGATCGAGGCTGATGTTCAAGACGGGCGTGATGCCAATATCGCACTGCTGAAGGCATTGTCGGAACTGGAAACTCTGGAGAAAAAACCGTGATAATCCGTTCTTCAATCAAGCGCAAGGCCAGGCGCAAGAAGCCCAGCGACGATCCACAGAGGTTGGAATGGCTTCGTGAGCTCCCGTGCTTCATCTGCTACCAGTTCGTCTATCGGATGCTAAGGAAAGAGCGTTCGCGGGCCGACTTCGGGACGGATCTTCTGGAGATCATCTCCAGTCGTGGGCGCCAGGAGCAGGACTCGAGGACGGAAGCGGCTCACGTGGGGCTATCGACCAGCAGGCGGGGACTCAAGCAAAAGTATCCAGACGCTGAGGCAATACCGCTCTGTGGGCTAGAGCATCACAGGGAAGGCCGGGAATCAATTCACAAGCTTGGGCCGGATAGGTTCTTCGACCGGCATGGTGTCGAGGGCGGCCGTGACGCAGCGATTGAGCTATTTCAATGGCTCTACGAGGTCAAAGAACGTGACGATAGATCTTACGAGGATTGAAGCACTACTGGCGGCCTTGAGGCGGCGCCGGCGGATCGTGGTGCGCACGATGACGCTGCTGCGAGCGCTGGATAATAGCGAGCTGAATTTCGGAGAGGATGACGGTGAGCGCTCTAATTCGTGACCCAAAGCTCAATCCGCTGTCTGGAGACGTGCTTCAGACCAATAGCTTTGAGCGACAAGTGCTTTCGGTAAAGCCAGGCTGCGTCACCTTCCGTGAGTGGCACACCGGTGAAAAGCTCAGGCATATCAACCGGGTCGGGAGCACATCGTTAACATCCTGGAAATTCTGGTCTCGAAATACGGAGGTGATCAAGCGTGGAGCGTGAAGAACAAGAGGTGGTGAACATCTTCGAGGATCTGCGGCGGGAGATCTTCCGGCTACGGGCTGTGGTTCGCTCCCAGATCGACGGACTGAACCACTGGCGGAAGGTTTACGACCGGACGCAGTTCGAAGGTCGCGTGCGGTCTTGGATCATTGATCGATTCGGCCCTGAGAACATCCAGGAGCGGGAGCGGCTGCGTCGGTTCTTCGAGGAGTCGGTGGAGTTCGTGCAGGCCGCTGGAATGCCCCAAGACGAGGCACAGCGCCTCCTCCAGCACGTCTACGAGCGCCCGGCAGGGGAAAAGTGCATGGAAGCTGGAGGCGTCGTTATAACGCTCGCTGGGTGGTGTGCGGCGACGGGCAATACGATTGAGGATCTCGGGAACCGGGAGTTCGAGCGGATCAGCCATTTGACGGTGGAACAGGTCCATCAAAGCTTGGCCAGGAAACGGGCTGCTGGGGTGTGAAACAGTAGAACTGGGAATTGCGAAACAATTACGGAATGGCGAGAAACAGACAGGAACGGTGCGCGAGCGGAAAGCATATATTGAGTGGTCAGAATCTTGTCCAGCGTGCTGACGGGTGGCGACATTGTCGTCTCTGCAGTCTTATTCGGGCTGATCGTAATCGACGTTATTCCGGCGTCAAGGCGCGGCGTCCACCTTTCTGTGACTATGAGGCTGGCGCTGATCTTCCATACTCTGGAGCGTCCTCTAAGACCATTGCTTTGTTGAGAGAATACAAGACAGGTTGACGATGGGTAGGCAGCCGGTACCGATAACGCCGATCACGGATGCGCCACAAATGAGCCGACGCCACGGTAGAGCGACGATGCCATGGGGAAAATGGAAACGGGTACGCGTCTCGTTGCTGCCGGATGATTACCTCTCGTTTCTGACCACCTTGCCGATGCTGAGGACAGAGCAGTGGACTTGGCTCTGGGATTCGATCCTGTCGGAACTTCGATTCCGCGGGCTGCGAGCCGACATTGTGGACAACGAAGAGATGGGCGGCGAGGTTCCGGCGCCGGTGGCAATTCAGGAAGAGCTGGAGATGGACGAGCCGGCGAAGTTGAAGGCGAAGAGAGGGTATCGATTTGACCGAAGCTGAATTGTTCGAGGCGCTGAGGATAAAAATGAAGCCACCTGAGTGCTCATTCTGCGTCAATCCGTCCACCACTGGCTGTGCTTGGCCGGTTGAGCGGATGGTATTGGATAGCTATGGATATCTGGCGGTTGGAGATCGAGTGCAGAGGGCGCGCCAGTCGCCAAAGATCGCGCTGAGGCCGCCAGCCGTCGTGGAAGCGATCGAGGAGATTGGATTCCACGAGGTGCTCACCAACAGTCAACTTGGGAGCTATGTGGCGTCGGGCGACCGGAAGCCGGCGCGCGACTGGCTGAAGGTAACGCTGCGGATCGGGCAGAAGATCAAGGTTATTCAGGTCATGGCCGATAGCCCGGTCATGGTGGAGCGTGTGCGCCCATGCGGGCAGGCAGCCTGTGTGAACCATGTGCGGATGGTCGGGGATCGCCGCGGCTACTGCATGGACCACTGGAACGCCTGGCAGGCGGTGGCGTAATGGATGACTGTCGGTGCGTTTCATGTTCTGCCTGCGGCGGCAGCGGCGGCATCTGGGTCGATTTCAAGGGGCGCTACCTTGGCAATAGCAGATGTGAAGATCTCGATGAATTTGAAACCTGCGAAGAGTGCGGCGGACGCGGGATTTCCGAAGTCTGCGAATCTTGCCAGGAAGAAGCCAATGACGACGATGAGGTGGCGTGAGTGGCCGGGGTACCAATATTCACGGCCGTAGTCAGGCGTGGTGCCCTGCAGGTCGACGGTCGAGGCTATCAGCAGTGGCTGGAGTCGCTCGAAGGGCGCCGTGTAGAGATCGTGGTCAGGAAGCGGAGGAAGAAGCGTTCGCTGCAGTGCGAACGCTACTACCGCGGGGTAATTCTTCCGGCTCTGGTAGAAGCCACTGGGTACACGGCGGCGGAGATGCATTATTTGATGAAAGCTCTTTTCTTGCAACCCTTTGGAATGGAATCAATGGCTGATTTGGATTGGCGCGACGACACCATGGAACAACAATTGAGATTCGTAGAGTCCTGTATCTGGTTTGCCGCTTGGCTGGACGTGATCATCCCGCCGGCCAATAGGGTGTGGGCATAAAAAAAGCCCGACCCGGTTTGATCCGGATCGGGCTATAATAGGAAACGTTCCGAGGTAAGGTCGTCTGAAAAGGTAGGGTTCCTGGGGCCGGCGTTCACATGGTGGTGGCGCCGGCTTTTTCTTTGGCGGCCATGCGTTCGCGCAGGACTTCAGGAGCAAGCTGGCGGTCACCTCGAGCGTGTAGCCATCTCCAGATGACGGCATACAGTCCGTTATCCCTGTGGGCGTCTAGGACGGCCATTAAGCCATCTCTGGAAATTCCGTTACGCTCCGGTCCACAATCGAAGAAACTGCAGCCGAACGGGGCTACTGGGTGGATCTGGCAGAGACCCTCGGCGTTCAGGTGAATGCAGCTTCCATCCGGTTTCGTCTTCGGGACCAGGGTGCCAATGCGGAACGTCTTCCCGGTGGCGCTGTTCGCAACCAAGGCGCCCGGCGACGCCAGCAGGTTCTCCTCTGCCCACAACATCGGGTCGACGTCAGTCGGCATCATGCGCTCCAGGTCGGCTGGGATCAGGAAGCCTGGCATAAATTCGCAGTTCGTCTTGCAGATCTGACAGGCGCAAGTGGTGCGTGGTAGTCCGAATTGCATTCGTTCGGTCGTCATGGTGGTGTGCCTTTCTCGATTCAGAAGCGATACGCCCGCTTCTTGCGGTGGACTTCTACTTGTGGGGGCTCGATTGCTGTCAACGGCTTTGGTGGTTCAGGAATAGCGCGCGGCGACGGCGCTGCTCGATCCGATATCGGTTCGAGTCCCATGGCTCGGCGTGCCTCATTGGGGGTAATTGCTCCAGCTTGTAGCCGGCGTTCAAATTCGGAGACTTGTTGTTGGGTGATTGGTGGCCGCTGGTTGCGGACAATGAGGGAAAGGATGTGATTGACTTCGTGTCCTTTTACGTTGAACTCCTCGACCAGGCACATAGTGGTAGCTGTTGGATTACCGTCGCGCAGTTGGTCTTCCATGGTGGCTGTTTCCAGCTCGCGGCGCAGGTGGTGGCAAGAGGATCCGGTGAAGTGTACGCCGAGTATCAGTCCCCTGGCAACGAGGTACTCTTCGTCCGCTGACAAGAATGTGCGCGGGGCAGCTGCGGACACTGGGTCAACCTCGTAGCCATGGGAGCGCTTTTCTTCCACGGCATCACTGAAGGTGTTCTCGGCCACGCCACGGCTCACCCATCCAGTTCGGTTGAACCTTGTCTGAGTTGCCCCAATGCGTCCGTAGAAGCACGCAACACGGTAGTGAGATTCCGTGTAGCTATCCGAGCGAAGTTCTGCTGATGAAGCTGACTCTATGGTTACCGTATATTCTTTATTCGATGTTCCTCTACAGTAGGTAAGGCGAGTGCGTCGGATCGTTTCCATCAGTGGCTCCCTAATTGTAAGCAGGTAGTGGCTGGATGTACCAGAAACGGCACTCCGATCCGTCTACTGCAACCACCACAAATATCTCGGCTACGAAGGACTTCCCATTCGTCATCGATGCAACGATGTCCATGATATCCGGAGCCCTTGCGGTCCGCTGCGTGGAGCTCATGGTTTTCCTTTCTTGAAATCGGATCGAGCGTATATGCCAGTGCCGGGGATGCCCGCCGACGCGTATGGGCGCCCATTGCTGGAGATTCCGACGTGTGCACCGCGGACACCGGCGCTGATGCCGATGCCGCGGTTTCCGAAGTGCAGCTTGACTCCGGGGAAGATGGTTAGCGAACGGCGAAAGCGTAGGGTCATGATGGCTCCTGTTTCAGCATCGTGAGGATTTCTTCGGTGGTGCAGCCATCGGCTTGCAGCGCCCTGGTGGCCTCGTCGTAATCCAGAAACTGGCGCGCCATGGCGGACACGATCAACGCCGTGTCGGTGTCGAGTTCGGGTACTTGTGGTTTACGCATGGTAAGGCTCCACTGTAGTGGGTCCGTCGCTGCCAGCGTCGAAGCATGTTCGACACACTTCGTTTCCATTAGGGCATCCAACAAGGAACTTGCATTCGTTGCCGCAGCCGTCGCAGGTTTGGTATGAAAATTCCTCGGCGATGTCGTCATGTCCGCACTCGTTGCAGGTCATGAGCGAGTTGTCATCCCACTCATCGGCTCGGACTTCGACCACTACCTCAAGGCTGGTCGAAGAGCATTTCGGGCATTTGTATCGCGTCATCGTGCGCCTCCAAATACGATCGGTTCGCCGATCAACTCGCGCAGGTGGTCTGCCGCTCCTCGAAGATCAGCAGCCCAAGCCTCGCCGTCTTCGTCTTTGTCTTCTACTTCGTCGGCGCGGTTGAGAACGCATTCGATCGCCAGCGCGATGTATCGGTGTGGGCGCTTGAACGGCTTCGCTGTGGAGTGGGACTCGTAGGTGCGCGGCATGATCGTGCTGGCGTTGTAAAGCTCCTCCCACTGGCCAGTCGTGAAGTTGGCCGGGTCGATAGTGAAGCGCTTCGGTGCTGTCTTCTTTTTGGGTGTGGTGGTTGTCATCGGGTTGTGCTCCTGTTAGTTTTTGTGGCCACTGCAAGACGGTAAGAGGAACGCACCCACCACACCAGCGCTAGGACGGCCACGGCTCCTAGCGCGACGGGATGGGCAATCAAAAGCTGAACGAGTTTCACTGCAGAGGCTCCTTTCTCAGTCGGGCAGTGCAGCTGGGTCCGATCGGTCTCATGCTGCTATAACCGCATCGTGGGCATTCGTCCTCGGGATAAACATCTCCCTGGCCGTCTGGATAGTAAACGTGTTTAGTGTGGCGCTCCTGCCCTGCCCAGCCACAGTGAATGCAAATCATTGGCTTCGGGCTGGAGCGCCGGCCCCAACTGAAGGCCAGCTTCCAGCAAACGTCGATCCGAGCGTCAGTCGCCGATGTGATCAAGTTGAAGAACCGGCCAAGTCCCCACACAACGGTGATGACCGCGGCGGCGACTACGCGCCCGTAGTTGGTGATTGGCGATAGGGGCTTTGTGGGCGGAGCTTGCATGCGCTTCATGGTCACGGCCTCCCGTATTTGTAACTCTTGACGAGTCGGGTACCGACATAGATCTGCACGGTACGGTTAGTGAAGGACCCCGCGATACTGCCGCGGGATCCTCCAACGAATCTGACCATGGTGGCCTCGGCGTGCATCTTCAGCACCGCCGGTTTCAGGAACTGTTCCTCGAACGTCTCGTCGGCGCTCCCGGGCCAGTCGTAGAAATCGGGGATGACGTCTTCCAGGTTGGTGAGCTTCATTGGCGTTTACTCCTCATTCATTCGGTATCCACGGCGGGGAACGTTGACCAGCAGGGAGTCAAGCTTTTCCTTCACCTGCTCAAAGCCGCGCGCCACGTAGGCGCGGGCAGTGTCGCTGTTGCGGAGCACGTCGGCATCGATTCCTTTGACGACGTTGCGCGCGCGGTCTACCAGCGCCTTCAGCTGCACGTCGTCGGTAATATTGCGCATATCGAACGTGGCCAGGAAGTCGTTGATGTTCGTGACCAGCGTGTCGTTGAACTTCTTGCGGCCGTCTTTGCTGTCGGTCAGGCGGTCTACCATGTGGTCGACCATCTGCGCCATGCCGGTGCGCAGCATTTGCTTCGCCGCCTCGGTGGCTTCGGCGAAATCCCTCTCTCGCCGCGCCTTCTCTTCCTCGAACATCTTCGCGTCGACTCGTTTCAGGGCACCCGGCGCGCTGAACTCCAGCCACTGCCAGTCGAAGCGGAATTCTGCAGCGACGGCTTCCGGCTTGACGTAATCCTCTGCGTTATAGTCGCTGGCCAGCTTGCGTTCGGCCTCACGTTGGCGTTGCGGGTAGGCGGCAACCAGCGCGGTAACGAGATCGCCGCGCTCTATGGCAAAGTCTAGCAGGTGACTCTGGACGGTCTTGATGGCTCCCAGAGGCACGAACCAGACGCTTTTGGTGTGGGGCAGTATGGAAGTGACGCAAATGCTGTCGAGGTACTTCTTGATGCGGCCGTCGAGCGAGCGGACGGCTTCCAGCTCAGGCGAGTCTAGCAGCGCCTTGCTGAGCCGCAGCATGGCTTTGTCGGCGTCCGTCTGAACCTTGGATACCGAAAGCTTCTTGGAGTTGCCCAGGAGTCCGCGCTGGACAGCCAAGCAGATCGAATTATCGATCACGCTGGTGGGTTTGACGGTATCCGGCATCTCGATGGCGTCCAGCTTCTTCTTGGTGGGGATGGCCGGTCGCCAGTCGGTACAGGCATATGTGTCGTCTTGGTCCATGGAGCGCTGCAGTTCGCCGGCTTCGATCACTTCTTCTCCGAAGATGTGGGAAACTGGCACACCGGCGCGGCTGAGCGGCAGCGCTAGATCGGAGTGGCGCTTGCAAGCGCCCGGGCGTGGATCCTCGAACAGCAGGAGCACATTGGATCCGGTCAGGCTGCGCAGGTGGTCCATGGCGATCGCTGAGATATTGTCCACATTGCGGCTGTCGCCCCAGGCATAGCGGCCGTCGAACGACTCGCGCAGCTCGTCGGCGTCAGGTGGCTGGACACTCCGCCAGTCTTGGATGGATCTGATATCGAGCGCGCTCACGATGGCCTGAAGGGTAGCTAGCTTGACCGCTCTGGTCTTGCTGGTGGTGTTCATTCCGATTGTGTAGATCATGTCTGTTGGTTCCTTTTCCATGCGTCGTGGTGGTCGACGGGTTGGCCTCCTAGGCTAGCCGGGCCTCAAATATAAACTACGCCGTGCGGTCGCGATTGTCAGGCATCGATTCTGCCGTCCGGACCCAGGTACGCAGCTCGCAGCAGCCCCTCAGGGGTCTCGGGGACGCGCCGCGAGAAAGAGCTGCCCTTTCGCAGGCAGATCGTCAGGCCATTTTCGTCCTTGCTCAGGATCTCGCAACTCGGCAGCGCGCAGCTACCGGCCTGCTCGTTATTTGTCTGGACGCACCATGCAAGCTTTGCTGGCACGAAGAAAGTACCGGTGGCCTCATACCTGCCGCCGCGCCAGCCGCTCGTGAATTCGATCGATGTGATTTGCGTCTGTGTCTGTGTCATCGTCAGTAGCTCCTTTAGTTCCGCACCGGAAAGCCGGTGACTGTATTGGTTCCAGTTGCGCCGAGGCTGATTTCAACGAGCAGTCCGCGGCGGAAGTCATCGTAGGTGTAGCGACCGCTCAACAGGCTCAGGTGCTGATTCGCGCTCGAGACCAGCCGCGCGTCAGGTCGGTCTGCGGGAACGTCCATGCGGGTACGGTCGAAGCGCCCCAGGACGGCCCAGTCAAGGTGGCGGCGGATCTGGTGAATCCAGAGCGCGGTTTTGATTGATTCGCCCATCGGCTGTGGGTGGGCGTCGTCGTACAGGTCAAACTGGCCATACGCCAACTCGAAGCCGGTGTAGCCTGAGTACATGCCGATAGACCAATCCGGCCGTCGGGCTCGAATGCTGCACATGAAGGCGTAGACGCTGACGCCTTGAGCCATCGGTTCGCCACCGGATAAGGTAATCCCTTCGGTGTTCGCCGGCGCCTCGCGGATGATTTGCTCGGCTAGTTCGTCCGGGTCCGCCGGGTGGCCTCCGGCGCGGTCCCACATATGTCCATTCCAGCAGCCCGCACAGCCGAGGGAGCATCCTTGTGTCCACACGATTGTGCGAACTCCCGGGCCGTTAGCCCGGGAGCCATGTACGATTGAGTGAATGCGCATGGTTAATGATTCTCCGCAAAGCCACCTTCGAATCCGGCTGGATCCGGCGGCTCTCGATCCGCAACTGCCTGCACGTCTCCGGGCGTAAATCTAAGCACCCAGTATCCATCGTTGCGGTGAATCCATGTGCCGGCAGCAACGCTGCGACCATGAGAATCTTCGACCTCTACGAATCTTCCAGACTCGTGAGATGGCGGACCGTCAAATACCACATCCATAAAGGGCATTTAATTCTCCAATCCTGCGGCTCTCAGCCGCGTTGCCAGGTCGCCGCGGTTCCATCCCAGAAAGCCTTGAACCTGATCTGGGAATCCCAAGGCGATTCGTTTGAGGTTGTCGTCATCGGCTTTGGAGATTGCCTCAGCCAGGGAAGTTTGAAAGTCGCCGAGCAAGCGGAACTGCCACTTGACGACCCACTTCTCACCCTCTGTGAAAGCAGGGGACTCGAGGATCTTTCGGATGTGGTCCTTCATGCCAGTTCCTTCTCTTGCTCCGACTCTTCGGACTGGTAAAACTCCGGCTTGGCTGTGAGCTCCAGCGTGGTATCGCCTTCGCCAAAGCTTCTGACGATGCCGAGGCATCCTTCGCCATTGAATCCGTGGAGATCAATTTTGGATTCCCCGGCTGGCGTTATCGTGACTTCAATTCGTTTTCCGTGCATGGTGTGTGTCCTTTCGGTCGGTTAGGGTTTTCGGGGTTACGGTTGCTGGTGCTACTCGCGGACGCTGAACAGGAGCTTCACTTCCGGACCAGCCGCGGTCTCGACCACTTCCCGGCCGCAGAACATGTACCCTTGTTGCTCTGCCCACGCCATCTTGGATTGCTCGGCGTAGGACTGGTTGACGCGGTCCGAGAACTTCATGGCTGCCATGTACCCGTGGTAGTCGTCCGAGATCATGTGGTACGATCCGTCCGCGCCACGGTCGAAGCCGATGTCACCCAGCAGGTACTTGCCAGTGACGCGCTGGAACTCGGCTTTACGGACAACAACGTCGGCCGCTTGGTCGGCGCGGTCCATGAAGCCCATCAGGGTTGCGTTGCGTTCGGTGGTGAAGCCCATCTGGGCGAGTGCGGCTACCAAAAAGTTGGCATCGCGCATGGTTGTTTTGAAAGCGGCGTAATGACTCACGGCTGTATTCTCCTTTGAAAATGCGAACGGTTAGGGGCTAGTTTTCTTTTATGGAATAGCTGCGACGCTTCGACCCGGTGGCCTCGGCGGGAACATCCGGCTTGAATGTGTACTTGCCAGGGTAGCTAGCTGAAAGAAACTTGCCGCTCGACCCTTGACGCAGCGCGTTGATTCTTTCGGCGTCCGTCTGCGATACGGGGGTGAGGAACGATGCGACGTGCATCAGTGGCTTATTGAGTCGCCATGCCAGATTACAGCACTGCTTGATGTCGGCGCCTGTCCAGCCTTCATCGTTTGGGCGCTTCTGCGCGGCGTCAAGTTGGTAATGGTTCAGGTACCCTTGCCAGATGGCCTCGCGCTCCTCAAAATCCGGAAGATCGAGAAAGAAAATCCCAAGATTAAATCTACGTTTCATCTGTGGAGTGAGTGTTGACAATGCGTTGCACGTTGAAAGAAAGAGTGCCTTCCCTTGGCTGATAGCGTGGATAACGGAGAGCGCGGCGTGCAGGTTCTCGTTGCTTGACCCAACGTACTTCGATTTCATTTTGCTGATATCGAGCATGACGCATGGGCAGCCAGCCTCACCGGCCAGCGATTTAGAGAACTGGCTCTTCCCCGTGCCGGGCGGGCCAAGTAGGATGGCTCCCGGATATTCCCGGTTCTGCATCTCGCTCAAGAATGTCCCCTGCATCTCCTGGGTAGTTCCGCTGCTGTCGCCGCCTCCATCCGCACCACTGCCGGCGAAGGCGTCCGCGATCTCGTCGATGAGCACGATCAGCCGCGGCTTGTCGTTTCCCTGGAGAACGTCAAGCATGAAGTTCTTCATACTGCGGAGGCCGCCAAGGGTTGAAAAGTTGTCCTTGCCATGCCATACGCTTAAACCGTTAGTCTGCTCGATCAATGCTCGCTTGCGGTCCCATGCAGACTCAACATTCAGCACGACCTGCTCTCCTTTCTTCTCGAACGATAGCGCGATCGACTGCTCAGCGCTGAACGCCGGCAACCCGCAGACTGCGTCGATGGCCTTGGCGCGGGTTTCGTCGTCGGGTTTCTTGCCGGTGGCGGCTTCGAACTGTTCTTCGACGATGGCGCCCAGCTCCTCGGTTGTCGGGAGTTCCTCGACCAACGGGAGCGCATCGCGTAGGGCACTCGGGATGATGGCGCTGTTGTCCGTCAGCATGATGAGCGTTCGGAAATCGGCCTTGAAGTGGTCTCGCAGGTTCCAAGCCGCCTGCAAGATGAGCGGCTTATCCCAGTGCATGTGCATGTTCATCACGATCACCACCGTGTCTTCCGGCAGCTTCATGCACATTTCCAGGAGGTTGACCAGCTGAATCGTGGCTTTCGCAAGGTCGGTGCGGAACGTGTTCTGCGCGGTCGGATCGGCCGGCGGCTTCGCGTTCATCTGTGACCGTCCCATTGCGTGCCAGGCGGCCGCCATGCCTTCGCCGTTGCGCCACTGACAGCCTCGTACGCAGTCCCACACCAGGAGCGGGGCTACGTGGCCGTTGGTGACCGCCTTCTCGATGGTCTCTGTCGTCATGGCCATGTCTGGGGTTCGGATCGTGATGAGCGGGGTTGAGACACGCCGCGCGGCTCGTAGTGATGTCGATAACGTCATGGTGGTTGTGGTTCCTTTCGTGATGCTACGCTGTTTTACGACTCTTCGCCAGAGCCTTCTTGCGGCGTGGCGGTTTCGGTCTGGTTCTCAGTTCGAGCGCAGCGAGTCTGTACCGGAACTCTTCGCGGCTCATGGTGGAGTGGCGTTTACGAAGGATGGCAATAACGATTGCTTGGGTGGTTGGGCTCGGTGGGTTTATACGTGCGCAGTTGGCTACGGTGCGCCAGCCGTCGTCATCAAGTCGCTCGACCAAGTCCAGCGTGAACCCGTACTTGGTGAGGAAGTCTGCCAGTAGCGACGCTTTCAGTGCGCGTGCAGCGGCTTCGCCCGGGTGGCCTCCCCGTTTATTTTGTGGCATGCGGGTCAGCCAGGATGAATTCCGTTGTCTGCAGGATGTCGTCGCCGTCTACTCCTTCCGCGAGTAGCGCGTTCACGAGCTCGGCCAGTCTTGCTTCCTGTGCTTCGGTCATTGTCGGTTTCCTCTCGACCCTTTCCGCTGGTCAGGCGCTTTTCGATTACCGGCCGTCGGTGTCGTACCTGGGGGAGATAATGGCCGCCGCCGGGTAAGAGCGCAGCATGTAGCCGCGATTCGCGCTGCCGTCCGAATTCGTGTGCGGCAGCACCTGGATATCATAGCCATGGCCCGGAGTTTTGCTGTCCTCCGCAAACCAGAAATAGGCTGTGATCTTGCCCGGAACTGCGAAGCGCGGGTCGAATTGATCGGTCGCGCAACCGTAAACGAAGAGGCGAACGTTGGACACCATTACCTCGGTGCCGATCTCAAGAATAGATTTGGTCCTTTGCGTCTGTGTCGTGCTCTCATCTTGCCGGTGCGACTCGCACTCCGGGCGCGAACAGGCCGTCGCCGATTCGGTCACGCGAATCAGGCTTTCGTGTCCGCATTCCGGGCACCAGTTTTCGTTGTGGATCATCTCAGTAGCTCCGTTTCCGCCCGCCATTCTACCTCCGGACTTAGGCACCGGCATCGGTTGGGTTAGAAACCGGCGACTCTCAATCGCCGACCTCCTGTATAGGGCACGAAAGACTCACCGATCAAACTCTTATGCCTGTTCTGAACTTGCTGGCCGGTCACGTACCGGGCAGGCTCTTCACTCCGTTCGTCCCAAGGCAACAACCACCGACGTGGCTTAAGGTTTGTGGATCTTACGACCGCTATGGAAAGCAATCGCGTCTTGCAGGAGGATTTGAATATTCAGTTGTGGGGTATGGCCGCCTCACGCGGGCGGGTGTCGATGAATTTCGAAAGCCTGTTTAGATCCGCACGATGTGAGTGCTTCTTTGCTTCTGCGTTGGGTCTCAAGTAGGGGAAACCTGAAGGTTTCAAAGCCACTCGGAAGGGTCACGCGCTAAACAGTGTCGAGATTCAAAGAACGTCGGTCAATTCGGCGTATCGTGGTGACTACGTTAAATCGATCTATTCCTATTGTAGTATTGTCACAAGGCGGAGTCTAGCACTAAAAACGACTATATTTCGTTCATTTTCAATCACTTACAGGCGTATTGATAGCGTGTCTCGTCAGTTTCGATTGAAAACAGGGCATTTAGCGGTATCAGAGGTATCGAAGCGCAAGCGCATTGCAAATCAGGTGCATGACGTTGTCGCAAATAATCAGGAGCCAGACCGCTAGGTACGGTGGCACGCTCGGAGGATAGCCCGTGCCGTATCGGTATGCCCATCGATGGGCGGTGCCGGGCGGGCATAGAAAGTTCTTCGCTGCGACCACGTATCGAGCCAGTCGCCATCTATCGATCACGAAGTGGCTTGCAATAATCAACGCCCATGCGGGTGGGCTAGGTAGGAGAAATAGAAACGGCACGGCGTAGTAGAAGGCATGAGTCACGGCCGGTAACCAGCGCTTTACCTTCTCATCTGACATCCACTGGGACTGTAGAACGTAGTCTCCAATCAGGTGGGCAACGATTTGATCGGCGGTGAACATTTACTTCAGCCTCAGCGCGTTCAGCTCACGCCGTAGCACGTCCTTCGTCGAGCCCGGGAAGTCCTTGCCAAGCATCCAAGCACCGAATCCGTGGTCGTCACGGACGCGGACTCCTTTGGCCTTGCCGATGGCGTAGCGCATGTCGCCAGCGTCGTCGTAATAGAGCTTGCCGGCGAGATCAGCAAAGCGTTCTTCGGTTGGTCTGGAGTAGTCTGCCAGGTCGACGATGGAGAGCTCGCGCAGGTCCTCGTAGCGTTCCAACTGACCAAGCAGGACGTCTGCTGTCGCTTCGGAATCCTCGAGGGCGCCGTGGGCTTCTGAGTGGTCGCGGCCGGTATATTCTTTGACGGCCGATGCTAGGTCGCGCGGCATCTTCTTTCGAAAGATGGTCAAGGCGTCAATCACGTGGACGCCGGTCAGGTCGAGCGACAGTCCGCAGCGGCGGAACTCCTCATCGAGCAGGACAAGGTCATAGCGCCACAGATTGAAGCCAGCCAGGTCATTGCCTGCGAGGCCGCGGTGGATGTTAGGAGCCAGCTCGCTGAAGCGTGGGGCGTCCTTCACGTCCGCGTCGGTGTAGCCGTGAATCGCGCTGCACTCTTCGGTGATCGGCACACCTGGGTTGAACAGTTGGGCGAACTGCTGGCGGCTACCATCTGGCATCAGGAGGACGATGCCAAGGTCAATGATCCGGTCGACCGCTGGATCCGGCTTGCAGCCGGCCGGAACGGCGCTCTCGATGTCGATAAAACAGAGGGGGCGGCTAAGCTTGAACATCGATCACTCCTATCAGTTTCACTTCAAACTTCATGCGTCTCCTTCTGGACATCGTACTGGGAGTGGCTGCACCGTCCATCCGTAGAACTGCTTCCTCGACCGGAGACGGCGCCGGCGGAATGCCTCGAACCTCTTGGCGAGCTGCTCGTCGACAACGTCGAGTGTGTGGCCCGTGGTCGGCTCGTCATGTCGGGGAATCACGGATATTGTCCCATTCCCAGACATGCTCACTCCCATCGGGTTCAGAAACAGGCGGTTTAGCTCCTGGACGAAGCCGAGATCAATTAGTTCCTGAGGGATATTAGTCACGCGATCACCACTGGCAGGGAGTGCTTCAGTTTAGGGCATGCTGTGGTCACGATTCAAAAATCTCCTTGTACCACGCAATGAACTTGTCGAATCCATCAAACCAGTTCGCCGGCTCCCCCATCAGGTTCGAATTCCGGATCCACTCAGCCTGTTCCGGCCGCGGCTTCTTGCCGGGTGCCTTGCACTCTATCCAGACCTTCTGGAACAAGGCAAAGCCGGCGTCGAAGCGCGGTCTGGTGAACACGTAATCCGGCTGCCCCTTTGTGCCGATCCGCGCCAAGTTGCGCATCATGGACTGCTTCAGCGATTCAATGTCTACCGAACCGGAACTCAACGTCTCGAACTGGCGCAGAATAAACCCGAGCGGCACGAAGGTACCCACATGGTTCCTCGTACGGGTCCAGTTCCGCGCGCGCATAAATCCGCCGATCTGCTCCTCCAGGATGTTCTCTGGAAGATCCTGCTTACGTTTCTTGCCGGGTCGAGATGTGACGGTTCCTGGAGGCTGGAGAACCAGTTCTTCGCCGGCGGAATCTGGCGCTCCCATGATCCTTCCAAAGCGCGCGAATTGGTCTGGTGTCATTCGTACGGGCATACTCGCTCACTTAGCGGCATCGCCGTGTAGCCGTTCCAGCTCGGCTACCGTCTCCTGCTAGTTCATCGGACTACCTCGCAGTACATTCTCTTCTTTTCACTCTCCGGCATGTCTACGCCGGCCAGTTCCCATCCAAGCTCGCGGATGGCATCGCGTAGCGCCTTATCCGCCAATAAGTTCAGGTCTGACGGGAACGTTAATCGCCCTTCTTCACGCTGCTTATTGGCGGCGTTCTGGACATCGCTCGAATCTTTATTGATCTGCTCGATGGATTTCATTCAAATCCATCCGTGTTCACCCCACACCGCTTCAGAAACCACTTCACATGCTTACTCGTCCAGCGATGGAGGATCGGCGCGATTATTATGCCTAGACCGATGCCGTGAGCGATACAGAAGACGGCGAAGATTTCCAGTTTCTGTGTCTCCGTCATGCGCTCTCCCCCTCGGATGGCCGGGTTGCGCCACTCGCATAAAGCGGCTCGGATTCGCACATCCAATCAACATCCGGCTTGTTGGGTCCGTCGCTGTAGCGCCACTGGCCCGGGATTCCCCAGACCTTCGTTCTGGATATGTCCAACATTGAGATCTCTTCGGGCATGACAGCCCCAGTGCTGTGTTTATTAACCAGCACCCTATATCGCCATCCTACAGGATCTTGCTGCGGTTGGGTTGGCCCGGGCGTGTCCTCGTATTCAAGTGGCGCAGGGGTTGCCCTGCCGGCGTATGGCCGGGGTGCGGAGAGGGCGGCGCGAACGTCCCCCTGTACAGCTTGCAGCATGAAATGGTCATCACTGCGGAAATCGCGAGTATCCACCTCGTAGAGATAGCGGGAGGCGCTGTGAAGTAGCTTTCGCAGCGCCGCGTGCCCCTCGGCAAGTCTATTGCACAATTCGGTGTGCTCCAAAAGTTGCGCACCGATCTTCCGGTTGGCGTCTTCCAGGAGTTCGCACCTGTGCTCGGCGGTATCGGTGCGCTGGCGCAGATCAGTCACCGCGATTATCGCCTTGTCCTGCGCCTCGCACAGACCTTCAAGCCGCGCGTTCTCATGGAAAAACCGATCCCGCTCCTCTGCTGCGTCCAGGAGTTCGGATGCGGAGTTGCGAAGCGCAGATTCGAAAGCTTCGTAAGCGTCCCTCGCCGCGGGCCAGTTGGGCGGCTCACTGTGAATCTCTACGGCTGCTGAATATCGCGCCATCGCATCTTCAGACTGCGCCTTTAGCTTCCTCAGTTCTTCAATCTGTTCTCGCGGCAGTGCCATTGTTTTCACCTATCGGCCATCGTGTTGCTAAGCAAAGTGGTATGGTCTCTCTAATCTTGATGGTATTCGCGTTCGTCCTGTTCGTTCTGTCCGGTCTCGGCATCCCTTCTCCCCCTCGTTTCAATCTGTTAGGGTTCGGGTTGGCCTTCTGGATACTGGCCGAACTGATCGGACAGGTAGGACGGAATCCGCTTCTTCTTCACTAATCCCGGTGCTGGGACTGCACGAAGAACTGGCGAGGGAGGCGCCTGAAGCGAAATCTGCGCGTCATCCCAGCCAAGCAGAACCCAATCCCGCTGAGAGTCAACCACCATGGCCCCGGTTCCGGCACGCGCGACGACGTCGTCTCTCGCACCAGCACAGTCTGTGACGCCCCAGCGACCACCGGCACCCATGCATCCCACTGGCCCGCCGGCGTCTTCCCAAGCGACGCCTGCACCCACGCAGCGACCACAGGATCGGCCGGGTAGCTATCGCCAAACAAAGTCCACATCGCCTCCTGCACAGGAATCAGGTTCGCCGGCGTAAACTGCTCTGCCAGCCATGCCGCGCGTTGCACATTGAAGGCAAACGGTTGAGGGAGGTCGGCGAAATCCACAATCGGGTATTCGGTTGCTGCCCACACCCCCGCGATCTCGATAAACGGGCTGATGCAGATGCCTTGGGTGAGGTAGGAGTCGACGGCTGTGGTGATTCTGAGGTCGTACGGACCGACGTAGGATACGCCGTTGCTGACGTATGCCCCCGGGTCGAGGAACGTGATGGTAGCGGCTGAGGCTGCAGCGATGGTCAGAGCTGCTAAGACTGCTGATCGTATGAGGTTTCGCATTGGTTGTCCTTTGGTTGAGTAAAAACGGCAGAGTTGAGTTCCCGCCACGCTTTGCCCTGTTTCTTCTCGGGCGCTCTTGACTTCGCAGCACTGGCTACCTGAGTGCCTTTGGGGCCTGGCACTGGTATGATCGGCGCATTGAGAACCCTACGCCAATACTGTCGGCCGCGCTCGCGCAGAGACAGCGTGGCGGCATGGATGGACCGTTCGCATGGGAGTAGGCAGACGGGGCAGTCGATCTCTTGTTTCATGCCGCATCCTCCAACTCGTTCTCCAGTTCCCGCTGCCAGAAGTTGATAAAGTGCTGGCGCCAGGCGCTCAGGGGTAGTTCTTTGGCCGCGTTCATGGCGGCCACGGCTTGCCCTACCCGACTATCCTGGGCATGGACTACCGTTCGCTCAAACTTTCGCAATGCGAGTGCGCTCATGGATGCTCCTTTCAAGCGTGGTCTAACGGCTCGCGATCCAAAGTACGCTCGTGAGTTTTGGCAGGGGTCTTGTTTGGTTCCTTTGGTTTCTTAATACTAGGCTTCCTCGGCTTCAATGGAATGACTGGAATTTCTGCCAAGCGACGCTCGAACTCCTTAACGGAATCACCTGAAACGCGCCACCCTCCACTGGTCCGGATTGCCTTTATTCTCTCGGTGCGTATCCATGTGCGGATAGTGTTTTGTTGAACGCGGAAAATGGCGGCCACTTCCTCTACCGTGAAATACGGCGCCGTTTCATGGTGAATAATGTCGCTCATCTGTGCTGACAGTAGCATTATCGCGTTTAGCGTGTCAAATAATTGTTCTTGTACGTTTATAGTTGTCATGCTACCGTGTTCTTGAAAGGAACCCCATGAACCTTACGAGACGAGAGATTTTGGAAGCGGCGCTGATCGGCTATCGACAGCAGGTGGGCCGGATCAGCCAGCAGATAGCGGATATTGAAGTGGAACTGCGCGGCGGGAACACCACCCAGACGAGGACCGTTCATTCCCTGACAAAGGCACGGATAACCAAAGGCACCGGGACTCGCGGAGCCACTCAACCTGCGCGGTCAGGGCGCAAGATGTCGGCGGCCGGGCGGGAACGAATTAGGGCGGCTCAGCGGCTTCGATGGAAGAATTTCAAGGCTCAGAAGAAGGCGGCGTAGGGCTCGCGGCCGGCGTCGGTGTGGAGGCACACACTCCGTGGTTCCCTAGTGTCGTGATCGGGGACGTAGTAGACGGAATCGAGATGGGCACGAGGAACGGTTCAATTCCGTTACGCCGGCGTTACCGCATGAAGTGAGGACAGCTAACAATGAGACGACCAAAACGCAAGTCCGAGAACGAGTTAAAGGCTGACTGCATCGTTTGGAATCATGAGCATCCGGTCGGCGCAGCAGTGATCTTCCATCCGGTGATCGGGGAGAAGGCTGGACGTCGGACTGTCACAGTCGGCGAGGCCTACGTGCTCAGCGGTCACACGGCGGTGGTCCAGTTGAAAGGGGTGCCAGGCTGTGTTGCGCTCGAGGCGTGCGAGCCGGTCACAGAGGCAGCAGCATGAGAGGCGAGCTGCAGGTAGGCGACAACGTTTACACCCATAACCCGCAGCGGTTCGACCCCGAACTGCGTTTCGATCACCGGTGACATTGTGGAATTCGTTCGGGACGGTGATTTCTGCGTGGTTGACGGCTACGTCGCAAAGATGGGCGGCGGGTACCATACCATGGTGGCGCTGCCGGTGGGCTCGATTGGCTTCCGGATTGGGACTCCGATCTCGCGGATATCAACCCGGCCCGGTGAGCCCGGCTACGCTGAGTGGTGCCGGATCTCGGCATCTTGGGGGTACTGATTTTGGAAAACAGCAGCATTTTCTATGCAGGAGTGTTTTTTGGAGTTATTTGTCGGGAGCTCGGCATATGGCTACACAAGCATTTCAATAGCGTGAAAACGTCCCCTCCCCAGCCAACCACCAAACAATATGCTACCGATCTGGTGGATAGAATGGATCACCTAATCGTTTTTATGGAACGCAATAATAGACAACTGGGAAAGGTGATAGAAGGGCTTCGGCAGGAGTTGCAGCGATGACCTGGCGGGGCTTTGTCGATCTTGTTCTCGGTGCTCTGATAGGGGCCGTTGTGGGGCTCTACATTTCGCACGCCGTGATGCTGTCTAAATTCAAGCAGTTGGATCTCGCCGTGGCCTTTCTGAACGGTAAGGTTCAGGCGCTCACTCAAGCGCTGGAGAAACGCTGATGCCCCTGTTCGAGTGCTCGAAGTGCCACGTTGTGGACAATACGGCGTTGACGAACTTCTGGTTTGAGTCGCTCCGAGACAGGAAGCCCGCCCTGTGCAGCGAGTGCGACCCGCTGATCGGGAAGTGGCATGGGGAGTTCCCGCGGCGGTCAATGGAGGAATACGTCGCCAGTCACGGGCGCGAATCCGTCATGTTCCCAGATGGGTACCTGAAAAACGGAGAGGCAACGTGAACAAATTCGAGCAGGCAGCACGCGACTTCATGCAGTTCGACGCGGCACTCCGCGACCTTCCGAAAATCGAGGAATGCACGGCGGTGGTAACGCCAGAGCTAGAAGTAGGCGATACAGGTGTTCCGCGGTGCCGTGATTCCCCGGCGGCGGCGAGTCGGCGCAGTTTAGACTGTTTCCGGCTCGCCGTTTGATTTTGGGCTAAAAGTCACAAACCAGAAACGTCAATGGCGCTAGACTTGGGGCTGTGACGAAACTTGAATTCCTCACAATTCAGCACGCCACCCAGAATAAACTCCTGGCCATGAACCAGGCGCTGGACCTAGCTGATATCCGAGGACAGGAGAACGAAATGGTCGACCCAAAAGTCGCAGCGCTCATCACCGAATTCGACACCGCAACCGATAAGATCGCGACGCGGATTCAGAACCTCATCAATGCTGGCGGGCTGTCCGCCGATTCGTCCGCCGCGCTTCAGGCGGAAGTGGACAAGCTGAACGCCCTTGGCCAGGACCCCAACAACCCCGTTCCGGCCAATACGTAGGATTCCCATCTTTCCCAGTTTTCCCAAAGAAGTACCAGAAGGCGACCCGGACAGCATATGAATCCGGGTCGCCTTTTGTGTTTTTCGTGGCGAATTGTAAGCCCCTTGACATCGTACTCCTAATACACCTAGAATCATTCCGATAGCGGTTTTCGGGACCGTGGCTCTAGGTAAAACCCGACCGAATACCCGGTTCACCCCCCAACATTAAAGCCCCACCATGCCGCAAATACCTCCTCAAGCACTGCTTGAACTTCCGGTATTCCTGACATTCGAAGGGACACGCCCGCTGCGCGATCGCGATGGTCGGCTCTATTCCATGGTCGACGCCACGGAGGCATTTTGCTATGCCGTACGGCGTGAGATTGAGGCGGTCGTTAGCCCAAATAACCACTTCAGATATTTCCGACTCTTGTCCCCTTCCTTGGCAAAACAGATGGCCCGAGATGCGGAGCAGGCCGAAGACAGTAACGGTACGGAAGAGGGATCGTCTTCTGTGACCGCAAGGATTAACATGGGGGTGTTTCGAGAGCCATTGTACGGCGTCGTCGTCGAGGGGTTGCCTGGGGATAACGGATCGCGAACGGTCCAGACGGAGACGACGCAGGTTATCGGCTACTGCTACACTCACTGTGCATTACGAGAAAGGCGGAAGCCGGCAACAGTTTCTGGCATGTGAGCAGCTGTGGGTTTCTGATCACGTTTTGAAAGCCATGTCCACAGACTTCGATGGCCTCGGGCTACATAGTCAAATGAGCATGGGCACAAAGGCGCTCACTCTCATCGGGAAGGGGCCAACGATGGGATCTAAATCCGCAACGGCTTCGCCGATCCTGCTAGACCGCCGACGTTTAATCGACCACGCATTTAGCGAATTCGCTCAAGGGGTTGGAAACATGGCTGAAGGCGGGAATACGGCAGACATTGGGTCTTTGGTCGAATCCTTGACGGCGGCGCTGCGCAAGGCTGAGCAGACACATGCTCGCCAGACTGTTCCGCCACGCCTGCCAGGATGGGTAATTTCAACCTTCGTCGGTCTGGTGGTGGCAATTGTGATGGCGATCGGCGCCGGGCTAATTGGGTATGGTGCGCTACAAAACCGCGTTCTCAACCTGGAAAATGCACACCCTGAAAGCCTGGGCGCACTGGCCGCCGAAGTTCACAGCCTGGGGCAGCGAATTGAGCAGATGGAGAGGCGCATCGACGCTTCCCTCGATCAACGGCAAACCGCTCGGTAAGATTTCTCTGAACTTTTGTGGCTAGCACTCGCGGAGCTCTCCATCTTGCCGAGACTGAAATCTGGCTCCACTCCTCGTCGACGACGTCCAAACGTCTTGACCTGCAACAGGCAAAGTCTGCAGCCTCGGCATTCCGATTCGGCAGTTTTTTTGAAACAGCGGCCAGGTATATGAGCGAAGATCAGCTCGTCGCACTAGGCCGTTGGTACCAGACCTTGAGACGACTACACTCGTAGTATTACCCTTACGATCCTAATACCAAAGGAGGTATTCCCATGGCAAAGAAAGCACCAACTCCGAAGCGCGGAACTGGCGCCAAGGGCAAAGCAAAGGGCGGTGGTCGCGGCGCGGCCTCTCGCGGTGGTGGCGGCGGAGGCGGTTAGCCCGCAACCAACCAGGTTCCACTCCACGTGTCTGTTAACCTGTGCCCGCTGAGGGGCCGAAAGGCTGCGGCGGGCGCTTCAAGGAGAATGCTGTGCTGCTTCTGATAGTCGTCCTAATTCTGATCTTCGGTATCGGCGGAGGGTACTACGGCTATAACAACTACGGGTGGGGAGGTGGCGGCGGGATCGGCCTAGGTTCGATCTTGGTGATACTGCTGATTCTCTACCTGCTCGGGTACCTGAGGCGCTAGCCGTCGAGGGACACTGCAATAATGAAATCTTCGGGGCCATTTGGAAGCGTCGTGTTGGTCTGTATACTCGCGGTGTTCTCGTTGCCGCTGTGGTTTGGCGCCGGCATCGCATCGGGGCAGACGACAATATCCGAAAAACTGCGCGCGATCAACGCGGAAATTGAACCACACGTCGCCTCGATCGAGCGGTTCATCGATTCGGTCGACAACTGCGACAGCCATGACGACTTCTGGGCCCACGTCTACAATCCGGCTCGTTTACTAGTGCAGAAGGATTGCGTAGCGGTCACTGGCGTTATCGTCGACGCGACCGCCGGCAAGCGACGCGATGGTCTCCGTCACGAGGCTGACGGGGACTGTCATGGATGGCTTCGGCTCGATTCTGGACAGGCTGAGTACCTCAACGCCGGCAATAAGAGCAACGAGGGCGGCAACCTGGTCTTCGAAGTGATCTGCAAATTCCCTGTCACGCAGGCGGACGC
>Ga0265319_1000589_pt1 | contig 24361 bp, 18 predicted proteins | sample 4824metaG_FD_192443 | JGI IMG/M metagenome (GOLD analysis project Ga0265319, IMG submission 192443) | Rhizosphere microbial communities from Carex aquatilis grown in University of Washington, Seatle, WA, United States - 4-8-24 metaG | ecosystem: Host-associated > Plants > Roots > Rhizosphere >...
CGGTCTCCTGAAGGGCCGGCACCTCTGCGATCGCGTCAACGGCACGGCGATACGCGTGCATGTCCTTGAACAGCAGGCCGTTGGTGCGGTCCGGTAGCGGTGCCGGAACTGGCTCCCGCGCGAGGTCTTTGATGTGCAGAGCTAGTAGCTGTTGAATCTCACGCAGGCGCATTGGACCCCTCCGAGTGAAGAGGGCGCCAGGGTCGCACCATAAGCGCCCAGGTCAAGCGTCGAACGAGAAATCGAGGCGGCAGGGTTGACCGCTGGGCTGCTACGCCATATATAAACCGTACGCATGCCACCGAGCGAACGAAACTACCGGTTCAACATGATGCTTTCAGACGAAGAAGAGCGGATGCTGCGCACCCTCGCCGAGGGGCGTGGGCTCACGGCATCTGATCTTTTGCGCCAGACGATCCGAGACATGCACCGGACGGCCACGGGGGAGCCGGAAAAGGTTTCCCACAAGACAAGAGCAACGCCGAAGAAGCGATGAATAGCGCCCCCCGCGCCGCGTCAACGGCCGGGGAGCAGACCGCAACCCTCAGAACAGACCCGAGGATCACGATGCCCAACAATCTAGCCAATTTTCCCAAAGTCACCCTAGGCCGTCGCGGACTGTCCGACGCGGGTTTCAGCCGCTGGACGGCGTGCGCTATCGTTCACTTGGACGACGCGATCGGCTTCGTGGCCGACGTCGAGACCGGCGACGCGCAAGAAGACACCATCGCCGACGCAACCGACGAGCAGCACCACTCCATCACCGAGGCGCTCGCGGGCATCTGGTCCGCGTGGACGGAGCTCCGCGATTTTGTGCCCCCGAGCGCGCCCCCGACGACGCCCGACGCCATCGAACCGCCGACCGGGCAGGAGCTCGTCATCCCGCAAGGCAAGGCTGGCTTGTATGTGGCCAGCGAGTTTCTCGGGCTGCTCGCAGCCGTCGGGCGAGTCGAAGCGGTTTGCATGGCGATCGCGCGACAGCTCGACGCAACGTCGAAGGGCGCCCCCACGACGTAAACAAGGCCGAAACCGGGCAAGTGGCACATGTGCCAACCCGGTCGCAGCGCTATGCTCTGCCTGAGGAGGCCAAGATGATGTGGATGAGGGGAGCAATGGTCGCGCTGATATTGTCCGCGTGCGGAGCGACAGTCGGCCGCGAGATTCACTTCGAGGACACGAAGAAGCTGATCGTCGGGGTCTCCACGCGAGCCGACGCCGAGGCCATCTTCGGGCCGCCGATGTACATGAGCGCTACGGGCGATGTGACGTACCTCTCGTGGGTGTACGGTCATACCGGCTATGGCGGAACGAACGCGGGGAGCGTGTCCCTTGCGCTCACGTTCGGCCCGGACGGCAAGTACCGAGGCGTCGCCAACACTAGCGCGACAGGCACGGAGATTCCGCCGCCCGCGGCGTCCCCAGTCGACGGCGGACAGTAAAAGCAGAGCCGTGCCTCCGCGTCCCGGGGAGGGGGAGCGCGATGACCATGCGTGACGATACGTAAGGCCGAAATCCCGATGTGGCCCACGGCCATAACGGGATCGCACCGTGACGCGGTGCCTGATGAGGCCAAAGATGGAACGGGCTGCAGTTCATGTCGAGACAGACCACAACGTGTATATTCTGGGCGCAGGCTTCTCGATGGAGGCCGGTATCCCGGGGATTACGGGCTTTCTGGACGCCCTACGAGACTCCCTCGCTTGGCTGGAAAAGGCCAACCGCAAGGCTGAGGCCGATGCAGTACGGGAGGTGCTTCTGTTTCGAAAGGAAGCGGCTGCGGCATCCGACCGTGTGCGGCTGAATGTCGAAGACATCGAGGAGCTTTTCAGCCTCGCATCGGCCACGCCGGGGGGCCGTACCGCCGAATACGTTACGACCGCGATTGCTGCAACGATCGACTACTGCCGAACGCAACCGCCGTCACCAGAATCCGTGATTATTACTCAGATGGTCGAAGGTACCACGATGTTCGCAAACCGCCGTTCGGGGACCGAACCCACGCGGGTGCAGTGGGCCCCGTACGAGTTTTACGCAGCAATGATGAGCGGCCTGCTCACGGAGCCTTCCGCGAACGCCAGGAACACCGTGATCACCTTCAACTACGACACCATTCTCGAGGACGCTCTCAAGACGATTGGCGTCACATGCGATTATAGACTGAGTGGGCACATGGAACCGGTGACCCAAGAGCCGATACTGCCAGTCCTCAAGATGCATGGATCCGTCAACTGGGGTGTGCAGACCAGCGAAAATGCCTTTCATGCGTCGCCGTTTTCCGCTCGCGAGAGCTACGCGGCAGTAAGAGACAATAGTGAGCGGGTGGCCCTTATACCACCGACCTGGCATAAGAAATTTGATGGCGGGCTGGATGGGGTTTGGGACGCGGCGGTTGCTGCTATCGAACAAGCGACGCGAGTCATAATCGTCGGGTTCTCCATCCCGGCAACGGACACACATTTCAAATATCTACTCGCCGCTGGGCTTCGAAATAACATCTCCTTGCGGTGTGTCTTGTTCGTGAACCCAGAAGCCGACCGGTTGCGGCCACGCGTCGAAAGTGTTCTGCGACCAGACTTGTTTGAGCGCGGAGTTGTGAAAATGGTGGGCCACCGCGCATCAGCGTTTTTTCGTGACCGGGCAGACTCGGTGGGCCGAGCTCATATGGCAGTTATCAAGGGCGTGTTTGACGGGAAGCGACGACAATGAGTCGCACAGCTAGCGGGACGGTTGAGTATCGGGGCAAGCCGCCGCGCTGGTGGGCGCGGCTCACGGTCCGCAAGGAAGACGGCGGAACGCGCCGCGTGTGGCTCGACCTCGAACGGCCCGACTTGAAGAACACGCCGGAGGACAAGCGCGCGGCGAAGCGGCTGGCGGCCAAGCGGGCGAAGCTGGCCAGCAAGGCGAAGTTCGTAGGCGTCGATCGGGCCGTTGCGCCCAAGGTCACGCTCGAAGACTTGGAGGATCGCTGGTTCGCGTTGCTCGACAGCGACGTTCACCTGAAACCGGGCACACGCACCGCGTACAAGTCGGGGTGGACGTCGCGAGGCAAGCCGGCCCTTGGCAAGCTCGCTGTCTCCGCCTTGACCGTCCCCGTGCTGCGCGCATGGGTGCGAGAGCTCTGCGGGGAGCTTTCCGCGTCGAGCGTGCGCAACAACGCGATCGCGCTGACCCGCTTTCTCAGTGACGCGCGCGCCGAGGGATGGATCCGCCTCGACACCAACCCGATGAAGCACGAAGACGTGCGGGCCATGCTCCCGACCGTCCACGCGCCGGACCCCGAAGACATCGTGTGCTGGACGCGCGCCGAATGCGAACAGCTGCTCGGTCTCGCCACCCTGCCTCACGATCGCTTCGGGCTCTACCTCGTGGCGCTCTTGACCGGGCTCCGTGCCGGCGAGCTCCGGGGCCTGACGTTCGCGCATGTGATGGCGAGCGCGCCCGTGCCGCACCTGCGGGTCGCCCAGCAACGGACCCTGGCACGCGTCGCGGGAGAGCTCGCGTCGACCGGGACCCCCAAGACGCGGAGCAGCAAGCGCGACGTGCCCCTGCATCCGGCGGCGCTCTCGTGGCTCACGTGGTGGCGTGACGCGGGGTGGGCCGAGCACTTCGGCCGCGCCCGCACCGACGAGGATGCCGTGTTCCCCGCCATCGACGGCGAAGCGGGGCGTCCGAGGGACGCGAACATTCTCCGCCGTGACCTCGAGGCGGCCAAGCTCCCACGCGAATTCGTGGCCCCCGACGGGGAGCGCTTCCCGTTCACGTTCCACGCGACCCGCCGCACGTTCTCACGGCTGCTCGGCGATTGCGGGGTCCCGTCCGAAGTGGTCGGCATGCTCGACGGGCACGCGGCCAAGAGCGTGACCGAGCGCCACTACATGGGCCGGAGCATGGAGACGATGGCGCGCGCCGTCGCGGTTCTCACCCTGGCGTTACCGGAGCGCCCGGGAGTGTTCCCCCGGGCTTCCGCGCGTCCGCTTGAATCGTCCCTCGAATCGTCCCAGCGCCAAAACGGTCCGCGCAGCGACGACGAAGAACCCAAGCAATTCAACGCGTTTGCCTACGAGCACCCCATCGAGTTGCCGCAGTTGAGGCATTTGTAGCAGGCGCCGTTTCGCACCGTGATATGCCCGCATACGTCGCAGACCGGTGCGTCGCCCATCATGGTGTCGAGCTGCGCGTCGAGCGGCGAGGCGCCAGCGCTATCACCGAGCGTCTCGCTCATCGCCGCGCTGCGTGCGAGCGCCTCACGCGTGTGCGGCAGCGGCGCGCTGTCCATCGAGCGCGCCTGCGGGGGCTGCGTGGGCGACAGCAAATGAACCGGCGTCGTGTCCACCGGCGCCGAGTCCTCAGGCTTGATGTGCGCCAGGTCGTGCCGATGCAAGTACTCGACGCCGAGCGTGCGGAAAATGAAGTCGACGATCGAAGTCGCGAACTTCACGTACGGGTGCCCCTCGACCGGTCCCTGCGGCTCGAAGCGCGTGAAGGTGAACTGATCGACGTAGGTCTGGAGCGGCACGCCATATTGAAGGCCGACGCTGACGCTCATCGCAAAGCAGTTCATCAGCGACCGGAAGGCGGCCCCTTCCTTGTGCATGTCGATGAAGATTTCGCCGAGCTGACCGTCGTCGTATTCGCCGGTTCGAAGGAATATCTTGTGCCCGCCGACGCGAGCCTCTTGCGTGAAGCCGTGCCGCTTCTTCGGCAGCCGCGCGCGCTGCCCGTACAGTCGCGTGTTCGGCGCGATCGGGAGCGTGAGCTGCTGCGTCGCCTCGGTCGTTAGCGGCATGGGGGCGAGCAGGGGCTCGCGCTTTTCCTTGGTCTTTTCGTCGCCGGTCGACGAGAGCGGCTGGCTCGCCTTGCATCCGTCGCGGTAGAGGGCGACCGCTTTGAGCCCGAGCCGCCACCCCTGCTCGTAAATCGACTGCACTTCGTCGACGGTCGCGTCGTTCGGCAAGTTGACGGTCTTCGAGATGGCGCCGCTCAAGAACGGCTGGACGGCCGCCATCATCCGAACGTGCGACATCGCAGCGAGAAATCGCTGGCCGTGCTTGCCGCAACGGTTCGCGCAATCGAACACCGGGTAGTGCTCCGTCCGAAGGTGCGGCGCCCCCTCGATCGTCATGCGACCGATGATCGCGTCTTGCGCCTCGTCGATCTGGGCCCTCGAGAAGCCCATGTGCTCGAGGAGGGAGAACCCCTTGCGCGACCGCACGTCTTTGGTCGCGCCCAACCGCTCGTACGCCGCCTCGCCGAGCACCCACGCCGCAAACGAGCCGTCGAGGTCGAACACCCCGCGGATCGCACCCTCGACTTTGTCGAGCTCTCCGTCGGTGAGTCCCTTTTCTCGGAGCGTGCGCCGGTTCACGTGGGGCGCGCCGAGAAGCGTATTGCTACCGGAGATGTAGGCCACGATCTCCTGAGCTTCTCGCTCCGTGTACCCGAGGCGGCGCAGCGCGCGAGGTACGGTCTGGTTGACGATCTTGAAGTATCCGCCACCGGCGAGCTTCTTGAACTTCACGAGCGCGAAGTCCGGCTCGATGCCCGTCGTGTCACAGTCCATGAGCAGGCCGATCGTGCCCGTCGGAGCGAGCACCGTCGCCTGCGCGTTGCGATAGCCGTGCGTCTCGCCGAGGCGCACCGCCGCGTCCCAGTCGTCGCACGCCGCGCGGTAGAGCTCGACCGGCGTGGCGTCGCGGTCGATGTCGTAGGCCGCGTCGCGGTGCATCCGCATGACGCGAAGCATCGGTTCTCGGTTCTTCGCGTAGCCCTCGAACGGTGACTTCGAAGCGGCCATCTCGGCGCTCGTCTTATACGCCTGTCCGCACATGATCGCCGTCAGCGCTGCTGCGATCGCGCGCCCGTCGCGGCTATCGTACGGGACCCCGAGCGACATCAGAAGGCTGCCGAGGTTCGCGTAGCCGAGGCCCAAGGGGCGGTAGTCGTGGCTGTTGTGCGCGATGCTCGCGGTGGGATAGCTCGAAAGATCGACGAGGATCTCCTGCGCGATGAAGAAGATGCGGCACGCGTGGCGATAGCCATCGACGTCAAACGTGCTGTCCTCGCGAAGAAACTTCGTGAGGTTCACGCTCGAGAGGTTGCACGCCGTATCGTCGAGGAACATGTACTCGGAGCACGGATTGGAGGCATTGATGCGCCCCGAGTTCGGGCAGGTATGCCAGCGGTTGATCGTCGAGTCGTACTGCACTCCAGGGTCGGCGCACCCCCACGCTGCCTCTGCGATCTTGCGCCAGAGGTCCTTCGCCTCGTAGGTGTCGCAGACTTCGCCGGTCGTGCGAAATCGCGTTTGCCACTTGCCGCCGGCAAGCACCGCGCGCACGAACTCGTCGGTGACGCGCACGCTGTTGTTCGAGTTCTGCCCGCTGATGGTGTGGTACGCGTCGCCGTTGAAGTCGGCGGCGTAGCCGGCGGCGATGAGCGCGTGCGCCTTTTTCTCTTCGCGTACTTTCCATTCGACGAAGTCCGCGATCTCGGGGTGATCCACGTCGAGGCAAACCATCTTGGCCGCGCGCCGCGTCGTGCCGCCGCTCTTGGTCGCCCCCGCCGCACGATCGAAGACTTCGAGAAATGACATGAGCCCCGACGACGTGCCGCCTCCGGAGAGCTTTTCTTGTTTGCCGCGGATGGTGCTGAAGTTCGACCCCGTGCCCGACCCGTACTTGAAAAGGCGCGCCTCGGACTTCACCAGGTCGTAAATCGACATCAGGTCGTCTTTGACCGCCTGGATGAAGCACGCGGAGCACTGCGGGCGCTCGTAGGCGACCTCGGTCTCGGCGACGCCGGCGGCGTCGAAGTCCCATGCCCAATTGCCGCCCGAGCCGGCGATGCCGTACTCGTGCCAGAGCCCGAGGTTGAACCATACGGGCGAGTTGAAGGCGCCGTGCTGGTTCACCAGCAAGAAGGCAAGCTCGGCCTCGAAGGCGTCGGCGTCCGCTTTGGTGGCGAAGTAGCCGCCAAAGTCGTCGGCGGCTCGGCGAATCGTGTGCGCGAGGCGGTGCACGACCTGGCGAACGCTCGTTTCCCCCTTGTCCTTGTCGCCGTGGAGCCCTGCCTTGCGGAAGTACTTCGAGATGAGGATGTCGGTCGCCAGCTGACTCCAACTCGCGGGAACTTCGGCCCCGTCCATCTTGAAGACGACGCTTCCGTCCTGGTTCGTGATCGTGCTCGAGCGGCGCTCGTAGACGACGGCGTCAAGGGGGTCGGCTCCCGCCGTGGAGAAGCGGCGCTCGATGCGGACGCCGAGTGGGGCGGCGGCGGGTTTGGCGCCGCTCGCCCGCTTCCCGCTCTTATCGCGCGTGTGCGTTCGGCTCGCCGTCACGTTCTCCTTGTCTACCTTGTCCGCCGCCTTGTGCTCGTTGCGCGCCTTCAGGTGTGTCGCCCCGTTCCCGCCAAAGTCGGTCGAGTATGCCATGATCAGCCTCCACGCGCGTTCCTCTGAACTAACTGTCTAGCCCTGACCCCGCATCCGTTCAGTCACGCACAAAATACCTCCTCGTTCACGCGGCCTCGCTGGCTGCGTGTGCAACCTTCTCCCCCGGAGCTCTACCGTGTAGGACCCTTTCCCCCCCTACGCCACGAGACCCCGACGCCGCTTTCGGCGACGGGCAGGGAACGAAGCCCAGGCTCGAGCTTCTACCCCCAATATCTTGGGGCGTCAAAACAAAAGCCTACCACCCCTTGGTGCTTTTCCCGCCCCGTCAACCGCTCGCCCGCTCCTTCCGAACCGGGCGTCATTGGGGCCCAGTCGGCCTCCCCCAGACCGAAGCAGGAAGGAAGGGAATCGCGCGAGAGGGCCCACTCGTCCCCCTTCGGCGGAGCCTTCTTGGCGGCTGCACGAAAGGCGGCTAGTGAACAGCCGCTCCCCACAAGCAGTCGACAGCTAGTCCCATCGAGGTGCACGCCTTGTTCAGTGGTTTTCCACAGGGTCCGGAGGGTCCCGCACATGACGATCCACCGCTCTCGAGCGCAGTCCCGAAAGCGGCGCCCGAGCTTCGCACGATTGAAGAATTACCCCGGCTCGCCGATCGCAGCGGGTAGGGCTACATAGTCCGTCGTAGAACCCACCGGCCCCCTACCCACCGTTTCTCCGATCGCGATGCCGCGTTGCCGAGCCCCGCATTCGTAAGCAGGAGCCGCCATGTCCGACCGAGTCACAGTTTTCGACACCACCTTGCGTGACGGCGAGCAATCCGCCGGCGTCCTCTTCTCCGAGCGCGACAAGCTCGACATCGCCGAACAGCTCGCGGCGATGCGTGTCGACGTCATCGAAGCGGGCTTTCCGGCCGCCTCGCCGATCGAATGGCGGGCGGTTCACGCGGTCGCGCAGCGCGTCCGCACGGCGAGCATATGCGCCCTCGCTCGGTGCATCGCCGGCGACATCGACGCAGCGGCCGAAGCGCTCGTGGGCGCGGCGCGACCGCGCGTCCACGTGTTCGTGAACGCGAGCGACGTGCAGCTCGAGCACCAGCTGCGCCGAACCCACGCGGAGGTGCTCGAGCTCGCCGCGGCCATGATCGCCCGGGCGCGCCACGCGGTGAGCGACGTCGAGTTCTCGCCGATGGATGCGACGCGCGCCGATCGGCCTTTTCTCGCAGAGCTCGTCCGCACCGCGGTCCGCGCAGGCGCGACGACAATCAACATCCCCGACACGGTCGGCTATGCGCTTCCGGAGCACATCGCGGATCTCTTCCGCTACCTGCGCGAGGCGGTCCCTGAGCTGAAAGGCGTGGTCCTTTCGTTCCATGGGCAGAACGATCTCGGCATGGCTTCCGCCAACGCCATCGCTGCCATCGGCGCAGGCGCACGGCAGGTCGAGCTATGCGTCAACGGCATCGGCGAGCGTGCAGGAAACACGTCGTTCGAGGAGGTCGTGATGAGCATCGCCGTTCACGGCGCGATCCTCGGGGTTCATACCGACGTCGACACGACGGGAATCTACCCGCTCTCGAGGCTCGTCGAAGATCGGAGCGGCATCGCCGTCCCCGCCAATAAGGCGATCGTCGGTCGCAACGCCTTCCGCCACGCGTCGGGCATCCACCAAGACGGCGTCATCAAGCATCGCCTCAATTTCGAGTGCATCGATCCAGCCCAGATCGGCCATCCCAGAGGAACGGAGATCGTCCTCGGCAAGCTCTCGGGCAGAACGGGGTTCGCTGCGCGGGCTCGCGCCCTCGGTTTCGACCTCGGCTCGGAGCAGCTGGCCCAGGCCTTTCGCGCCTTCCAGGAGCTCGCCGACCAGAAGCGCGAGCTCTCGGACGACGACCTGCGTGCGATCTGCAATCGGGACGAGCAGCCCGGGCTTCGCCCGGCGGGCGGGGCCTAGTGCACCGCCGCTCCGCGCGCTTGATACCATCTCGACGGCGGTGCATTCGTCCCGCTCCCGCACCAGGGTATCCCTCCTGGCGGAGCTTCTCGCGAACGGACATGTGCTAAGCCCCCGCCCATGTTCGACGCCCTCGCCAAGGGGTTCAAAGCCGCAAAGAACCGCCTCGCCGGCCTTACGGAGCTCACCGAGCAAAACGTCGAGTCGGCGCTGCGCGAGGTCCGGCTCTCGCTGCTCGAGGCAGACGTCGAGCTTGGAGTCGTCAAGGCCTTCTTGGCCCGAGTCAGGGAGAAGGCGCTCGGCGAGGTCGTGCGCATCCGGGCAAAGGGCGCCGACGGACAGTCGCTGAAGGTCTCGGCGAGCGACGCGTTCGTCAAGATCTGTCACGACGAGCTCGTCGCGTTCATGTCGCGCGGCGATTCGCCGCCCCTCGCGCTCGCGCCGAAGGGGCAGCTCACCGGGATCATGATGGTCGGCTTGCAGGGTTCGGGCAAGACGACGACGTGCGCGAAGCTCGCACGCTGGCTTCAGAAAGAGGGACGCAAGCCGCTGCTCGTGGCGGCGGACATGCAGCGCCCGGCGGCGGTCGAGCAACTCAAGATCTTGGGGGCGCAGGCCAGCGTTCCGGTGTTCGAGGTTCCAGGTGCGTCACCCCTCGACATCTGCACCCAGGCCCTGGCGCATGCGCGCGCGCACAAGGGAAGCTGTGACGTCGTGGTCTACGACACCGCCGGCCGGCTGGCGATCGACGAGCTGCTGATGAAAGAGCTCGCCGACATCAAGGAGGCCGTCCGGCCGGACAATGTCCTTCTGGTCATCGATGCCATGATCGGCCAGGACGCCGTGAAGACTTCGAAGGCGTTCCACGATCGGTTGGGGCTGACCGGGGTCGTTCTCACCAAGCTCGACGGCGACGCGCGTGGAGGCGCCGCGTTGAGCGTGAAAGAAGTCACCGGAGCGCCCGTGCTGTTCGCGGGAGTCGGCGAGCAGCTCGACAAGTTCGAAGAGTTTCGGCCCGACGGCATGGCGAGCCGTGTGCTCGGCATGGGCGACGTCGTCGGCCTGATGAAGGACTTTCAGGAAGTCGTCGACGAGAAGGATGCGGCCGAGAAGGCGATGAAGATGCTCGAGGGCGACTTCTCCCTCGACGACTTCCTCGAGCAGGTGCGCATGATTCAGAAGATGGGGTCGATCAAAGATCTCATCGCCAAAATGCCGGGCATGGGCGACATGATTCCGCCCGGCGCAAACATCGACGACCAGGAGCTCGTCCGAATCGAAGCGATCATCCAATCGTTCACACAATTCGAGCGTCGCGATCCCAACGCCCTCATTCGCGAGCCCACGCGCGCGACGCGCATCGCGAAAGGCTCGGGTCAGCCCGAGCAGCAAGTGCAAGAGCTCGTACAGAAGTTCCTCTTCATGAAGCAGATGATGGGCGGCCTCGGCGCCAACATGGGGATGCTCGGACGGTTGCCGGGCATGAAGAACGTCGCGATGGCGAAGCAGCTCCGAAAGCAGATGGCAGCAGGGGGCGGGCCCGCGGGGCTCATGGGGATGGGCCTTCCCGGGATGCCGGGCATGGGGTTTCCAGGGATGGGTATGCCCGGGATGGCGCCCGGCGCGGACAGCATGACCAAGATGCGGGCATTGTCGGCGGCGGAGCGGAACGCCAAGAAGGCGCAGCGCAAGCGGGAGAAGGAAGCGCGCCGAAAGAGCCGGCGATAGATCGTCGGGCCGACGTTCGGTGCAAGGCCCTCGGCGGGGCCGGCGCCGACGGGGTAGCCTCGCGGGTGGCCCTGCGACCCATGAGTGACCACCATCGCAAACTCGAGCGCATGTATCTCGGCGCGCCGATCAATCGAGCGTACCTGCCGCGGGTCGTCGTGCGTGAAGGCGAATGCGAGATCTGGTGCGAAGCCCGACCCGAAATGCACCATGCGGCCGGAGGGCTGCACGGCTCGGTGTTCTTCAAGATGCTCGACGACGCGGCCTTCTTTGCCGTCGCATCGACGGTGCCCGACGTGCTCATGCTCACGGCCTCGTTTCACGTGTCGCTATTTCGCCCGCTCACGACGGGTGAGCTCCACGCCCGCGGTCGCGTAGTCCGCGCTTCGCTGCAGTTGTCGGTGGCGCAGGCCGTGCTGTTCGACCCCGCCGGGCGGGAGGCCGCGCGCGGGATCGGTGACTTTGCGAGGAGCCGGATCGCGTTGACCGCGGACATCGGCTACCAATGACTAGAAGCTCACCGAAAAGCTTGGTACAAAGCCCCGCCATGCGTCAACGCCAAGGATTTTTCGCGGTTGTGGTGGGGAGCCTCGTCAGCGTCGCCTGCGTGGGCGGCAGCAAGGGGCTGAGCTCGGACGACAAGGAACGGCTCAAAGCCAACATCCTCGAGGCCGTCCCGGCGGACCTCCCGCACAAGCTGGACGTCAACTTCGAGAACAAGGCGCACCTCGTTGGTTACAAGTTCGAGCCCGAGCTCGCGCGGCCGGGTCAAGAGGCCAAGCTGACGTACTTTTGGCGGTGCGACGACACCATCGAGGAGGGCTGGCTGCTCTTCACGCATACGAAGGACGAAGTCGGGGGAAAGATGGGCAACCTCGACTTCGTCGGACCTCTGCGGGAAGAGAAGAACGGTCACCAGGTCCTCGGTCCCGAGCGCTGGGAGAAGGGAAAGATCTACGTCGACCAGCAGACGTACAAAGTCCCCGACGACGTCCAAGGGGATGTCGGGATCTACGTAGGCATCTGGAAGGGCGACTCTCGACTGCGAATCGTCAGCGGTCCGAACGACGGCGACAACAGCGCGATCGTCGGCCGACTCAAGACGGGAGTCATACCGAAGCAGGCGGAGGAGCACACCGCCAACGACGTTTCGCTGATCGTGAATCAGCTCGCCAAAGCGGGAAAGATCACGGTCGATGGGAAAGCCGACGAGCCCGAATGGGGGGCCGCCGCGAGCACCGGCCCTTTCGTCGACGTTGGAACGGGTAAGCCAAACACCTCGTTCCCGGTCAACGCGTCCGCAAAGCTGCTTTGGGACGAAAAGAACCTGTACGCGTTCGTCCAGGTGCAGCAGGCGGGCTTCTACACCGGCTTCACGGACGCGAAGTCGCAGCCGAAGGCTTTCACGGCCGCGGGACAGCCCAAGCTGTGGGAGCAGGACACGGTCGAGATGATGGTCGACCCGGATCCCAGCGGCGACAACAAGGACTATTACGAGCTGCAAATCAACCCGCAGAACAAAGTCTTCAAGTCGCAGTTCGACTCGCTCCAGCAGCCGAACGGTGGGCCGAACGGTCCGTTTGGCCACGAGGACTGGGACCCCAAGCTGAAGAGCGCCGTACAAGTCGAGAAGGGCTCGGACGGCAAGCCGACCGGGTACAACGTCGAGATCGCTATTCCCTGGGCGGCCTACGCGAAGGCCGCGAACCACCCGCCCAAGTCCGGCGACGTGTGGCGAATGAACTTCTACGGAATGCACAACAACGCGGGGGTCGCCTGGTCACCGATTCTCGGGCAGGGCAACTTCCACAACGCGACCCGGTTCGCGAGAGTGACCTGGGTCATCTCCGGCGCGGCGCTGGCCGCCTCGGCGTCGCCGGTCGCCGCCGCGTCCGGGCCGATGGGCGATGGGGGGCGCATCGGGCCGATGCAGCGGATCGCGATGCCCATGCGGCGTCCCCCGATGATGCCGCCGCCGGCGCCGCCGCAATAGCTGCTAATTCGTCCTGGGGGGCTGCCATGCTCTACGCTGGGAGTCATGCGCAAGGCAGTCGCTGCGTGCGGGCTCGCGCTGGGTTCGCTCCTGGGCGGCTCGGCCGGCGCGCAAGAGCCGTCGCAGCAGCCGGGCCATTACAAGGCCCAGCCGCTCAATTTGCGTCGCGAGCAGCGCGGCGCGCAGGCGCAGGGCGAGGTTGGTCGCGCGCGCCTGCGGGCGGGCGACTGGTCCGGCGCGCTCCAAGCATTCGACGTTGCGATCGACGCTTCGATGGACCCCACGCTCCGGCGTGACCGTGGCGTGTGCCACGAACGGCTCGGGGAGCCGTACCCCGCAATCGATGACTATCGCGCGTATTTGACTGCGGTCCCGGACGCGCCCGACGCCGACACCGTGCGCGAACGGCTGGCCAAGCTGGAGCAAGAGACGTTGGGGTATTCGTCGGCGTCGACCGACGTGCCGGGCGATGTCGAGGGCGGAGCGAGCGCCGCGGCCGCCGCCAAGAAGGGGAGCGTGGCGACGCCCGGCTCCGCCGCCCCTCGCGACCAGATGGAGTACATGGAGCGCGAGGACGATCCGCTGCAAGCTCCGCTGCGGCGCGCGAAGGGCTGGTCTCTCGCGCCGTTCTTTTCGGTGCATAAATGGCTGGTGAGCCCAGACCGGGCTCTGCTCGCCCCGCTTGGGCTCTACGCCGGTTCGTCATTCGGCAATGGCGCAACCTGGGCCGAGTGCATCGGCGTGGAGCTGCGCTATTCGTTCGGGCCGTCCACGTCGCTGTTCGGCGAAGCCGCCTACGAGCATTTCAACGCGACCGCCGTCGATCCGGTCATCATCTCGGGGCTTAGCTCACAGATCGGCGTCGAGTGGCGCGTGCCGCTCGACGCCGAATACGAGAACCAATTGATTCTCGCGGCGGGTCTTGGCTACGAGCACCTCGTCGTTCAGCCCGGCGCGCAGGCCGCCGCAGGGTCGTTGGGCGCCTTCGTGCCGCGCCTTCGCATCGGATGGCGACATCTGCTCACGCCTTCGGCTGGTTTCGATCTGTCGCTCGATGGCGGCGTTGCCGACTTCTTCCGCTATGGTGACTTCCCGCTCGACTCTTCCAATGCGCCCACATTCCTGGTGGGGCTGAACATCGCACTCGTCTGGGGGATGTAACCGAGTCTCAGGTCGGCCACTTTTCGCGCAGCGCCGCGATGACGCTGCGGTGGAGCAGGCCGTTGGTCGCCACGAGCCCGCGCGCGTTGACGATCTCATCGCCACCGTAATCGAAGCGGGTCGCGTCCTCCTGCGTACAATCGCCGCCGGCCGCGCAAACGAGCGCCTCCGTCGCGCACGCGTCCCAACGCATGCCCGCGTTGCCCGGTTGAAGATAGACATCGTGGACGCCCGTCGCTACGAGCACCCCCTTCAGGCCGGAGCTGCCGCGCGCGACCGCCTCCCGCGCCCCCATCGACGCGGCGAGCGCCTTGACACGCTCCGGCGCGCGCGATCGCGACACGACGAACGACGCCCCGATCATCGAATCGCGAGTCGACACGTGGATCGGCGTACGCGAACCGTCCGCCGCTACCTCCCACGCCCCCTCGCCAACCACGCCCAGGAACGCGCGGTTCCATTCCGGAACGACGATCGCACCCACGGTCGCGCGCCCGCGCTCCGCCAAGCCGATCATCACCACGAACTCGCCGTTTCTGGCGACGAACTCGCGCGTGCCGTCGAGCGGATCGACGAACCACGCCGCGTCGGCCCGCCCGAACCCCGCGTACGTTCGAGGGTCACTCTCCTCGGCTACGATGGGTACACCGGGAAATGCGCGCGCCAGCCGGTCGCAGGCGAGATCGTTCGCCTCACGGTCGGCGCGCGTCACGGGATCGTCCTTCACCTTGTACTCGACGTCGAACGGCTTCGCGTATACCCGCATGACTAGCTGCGCCGCTTCGCGCGCCACCGAGAGAGCCGCCTCGGCCGCTGCATGTCGATCGATCATTGCTCTATACCCACCGCCTGAAGTGCCCTCGGGATGCGCATCAAGTCCTCGTCGGTCAGGTAGAACGGGCCCATACCAACCTCTCGTACGATGTCTTCGAGCTGTTCGACATTGCGCGGTCCGAGCACAGCGGTCGAAACGATGTTGTTCGACAGTACGAATCGCACCGCCGCCGAGCGCAGCGTCGGCACGTCACCGCGGACGAGGAAGCGAACGGCGCCCAGCTGTTCGAGCCGCAGATCGAACTCGGGCTTGGTCCACCGATCGGCGCGGTGATCACCCGGCGGGAAGTCTTTCTCTCGGGTCCAGCTCCCTGAGAGCAGCCCGTATGCGAGCGTCGAGTGGGCGAGCACCCCGGCGCCCGACACCATGACTTCGCCTGCGAGCCGATGCAGATCCGAAGCGCAAACGAGGTTGTAGGGGAGCTCGATCACTTCGGCGCCTCGGCGCAAGGCAGAACGCCCCACCTCGACATCTCCTGCGCAAAGCCCCCAGTGGGCGATCTTGCCTTCCTGCTTGAGCTCGAGAAGCTGATCGATGGCCTCGCTGTTGTCGATGATGTTCTTGCTCGGATTGTGCAGCAGGTACACGTCGATCGGCTCGCGCGCGAGGCGCCGCAGCGACGCTTCGACCCGCTCACGCAGGTAGGGACCGTTGAAGCGCTTTCGGGGCGGAGTGGTCGCGCGATCGGTGCCGCCCTTGGTGACGACGACGACGTCGCGTCGATTGGCGATCGCCCGTCCGATGAGGCGTTCCATTCGCCCGGCCCCGTAGGCGTCCGCCGTGTCGATGATGGACACGCCCATTTCGAGCGCGCGATGGATCACCCGCTCCTGGACCGCTGGCTCGACCGGGCCGTAGCCGTCTCCGGACAGCCCCCACGTGCCGAGGGACATCTCGCTGATTCGAAGGCCGGTCTTGCCGAGAGATCGGAAGCGCACGGTAGGGAGCGCTTGTAGCGCAATCCGGGCGCACAATCTCGTTCGCCGGTGCGGGTCCCGCCCTAAACGATCGCGCGGCACGGCCGCAGTAGAACGGAGAAAACCCCTTCCCGGTCGGCCGCAAACCGGGTAAAGGGCCTGCTGGCCGGAACTAACCCCCGGGAGGAGAAACCGATGCGATCCACGACTCTTGCTGCGCTCACCATGACGACGCTCGCGCTCGCCGCGTGCGGAGGCGAAACGCCCGCGCCGCAGCCGCCCCCCTCCGCGCCTCCGCCGCCGGCGACCGCCTCCGCGAGTGCCACACCTCCGCCCGCCGATACGACGCCGCCGCCGCCTGCGAAGCCGAGCGTGGCTGAGCTGATCCCGCAGACGCTTAAGGGGATCGCCGACGCATTCAACGCGCACGACGCGAAGAAGCTGGCGAGCTACTACACCGAGGATTGCCTCGTGCAAGCCTACGGCACGCCGAATCGGGATGCCCATGGGCGCGACGAGGTCGCCAAGGCCGAGCAGCAGAGCGCCGATGTCTTTAGCGACGCAAAGGCGGCGGTGACCCGCGTGTGGACCAAGGGGAACATCGCGGTCGCGGAGATCGCATGGGCCGGAACGATGACCGGCGACTTCATGGGGATAAAGGCGTCGAAGAAGCCCGTCGGCAACACCCGCGTGCACGTGATGTGGTTCAATGACGACGGGCTCGTGAAAGAGCAGCACGAATACGGCGACGACGCGGCCGTCATGGCGCAAATGAAGGGCGCCAAAGGGGCCCCGCCTGTCCCCACGCTGCCCTCGGGCGCGCCCGAAATGCACGCTTCCAAAGGGGCAGCCGACGAGGACAAGCTCGCCGACGGCGCGAGGAAGATGGACGAAGCGTTCAGCAAGGACGATGTCAAGACCGTGGCTGCCACGGCGGCCGATGACGGGGACTACTGGGTGAACATCAGCGGCGCGCCCGCCATTAAGGGAAAGAAGGACCTGACGAAGGACCTCACCAACTGGTTCAAGGCGTTCCCGGATCAGAAATGGACCTCGACGAATGCCTGGGGAATCGATGGGTTCGAGATCCTCGAGCACACGCTGAGCGGTACGCAGAAGGGACCGCTGGGTCCGCTGGCGGCGTCGAACAAGCCGGTGACCAACTGGCACTGGATCGACATCGTTCAGCCGGCAGCAGATGGAAAGATGCAGCACGGCTGGGGTTTCGCGAACCTGGCGGAAATGATGATCCAGACGGGGGCGCTCAAGCCGCCGCCTGCCGAGAAGCCCGCGCCTGCCGCGAAGGCCGATGCGGCCAAGGGCCCGAAGGCCGACGCTGCGAAGACCGACGCCGCGAAGACCGATGCCAAGGAACCCGCGAAGAAGAAGTGACTTGCAGAGCGAGACCACAGGAAGGCGCGGGGACTGAGAGGGAAGGACGCTCGTCAATCCTTCGTACGTCCTTCCTGTGAGCCATCGCCGTTCGCTCCTCATTCACGCTGCGCTCGCGGAAAGAACCAGTAGTGAAAGGTCGTGAGCGTTCCGCCCTCGACGCGGAGCTCGATGCGCGTGCGCGCTGACACCACCCGGGCGGGGATGTCGAACGATCGCTCGACCCAGTCGTCGTTGCCGCCCCCTTCGAACGACGCGATGGGCTCGTCGTTCGCCCAGATGCGCACTCTGCATCCCGGTGTGCTGTCGAAGCGCACGATGGCCGTGGAGGCGACGCCAGGGCGTAGGCGCGCGACGAAACGCTCGAGGCTGCGGTTCGATCGCCCGCCGTCGACGATCGTCCGGCCACCTGGGCTGACCCCCTCGTGCGCAACCTGTTCGCCGTCGCGCCCGCCAAGGAGCTCGTAGGTATGGGCCTCTTCGCTCTCGAGGTCGGCCACATCGAGATCGTCGGTTGGATCGGCCGTTTCCGCCGTCCACGGGCGCTCCCCGCTGCCGAGTGCCGACCAGTCGGCGACGTACGCGCGCATCGTCTGGCCACCGAGGATGGTCGCATCCGTGACGGTTTCCTGGTGCAGCTGCTCACCGAGCACCGAGTCCATCCCCATCCATTCGCGGTACACGATGAAGTGCGTCGGCAACAGCGCGGGCGAGCTGGCGCGAACGCGCTCGTAATGCTCGAAGCGCGATCCCACCCCTGCGACCCAATAGCGCGCCTCATCTCGCGTCGTGAGCCCCACGACGTCGAATGTCTTTCGGTCGCCGAAATAAGCGATGGCGCCCGTGTCGTTGACGCCGATGCGCGCGTCCTCGGGCAGGCGGTCCTTCGCCCACCGACCGAGGGCCACCTGCTGGCGATCGATCCCGCTCGCCGACTGCGCCACGTCGTCCAGGACCCAGCCGAGCTTCGAGCCGAAGAGCCCTGCGAACGCGCCGCAGACGACGGGGGTCACGACCCGCCAGCGGGGACGAATGACAGCGGCAACGTCGCCGGCGACGCGCGCCAGGCATGCGAGCCCGATCAGCCAGCCGGCGGCGAAAGGCCATAGATAGCGGAGGCGGTTCCACAGGAACGTCAGATAGAAGCACGGCGCAAACATCGTGAGAGCGATGAGCAAGACAGCGATCGCGCGCCAGATCGACTTGGTACGGAAGCCGAGCCAAGCCACCGCCGCGAGCCCGGCGATCGCCACCAGCGCGCCGCCTTGCGGCAAGAACTCCGCGGACCAGACTTCGCCGTTGAGCAGCGTGCCCACGAGCAACTTCGCGTTGGCCCGGACTGGAGGCCAGACCGAGGGGCCGGCGTAGTATGGGTTACCGGGAATCAGCTTCGCGACCGCCGTGTTGCTGCGCGCGGAGCCGGTGAGGACCAGGAGCAGCAGCATCGGAGCGAACGCCCCCGCGACGGCTCCGAGGGCCGATGCCCGCTCGGGCCATCGCCCGCGATGCGTGAACACCAGGAGCGTGATCGCGACGAAGAGCGCTGTCAGGCCCCCTTCGGGCCGCAAGAGGGCCGCCGCCCAGGCGAGCGCCACGAGCTCGAGTCGGCGCGTCGAAGTGCGGCCCTCCCGGGGCGCTTCGGCCCATTCGCTCGCGCACCGCGAAGCGCGCGCGATCGCCCACGCGAAAGGGACCACCTCCATTCCGCTCGCCGCGCACCACACCAGGCCGCCGAACGAGAGCGTCATCACGGCCGCGCCGATCGCAGCCGTGCGCCCGGCGAGGCGACGCGTCAGAATCGCCGCTTCGCCCGCGAGCGCGCAGAGGGCGACGAAAGAAAGGATCCAAGCGGCCCAAACGATGTCGTCGCCTCGGGCGCCGAGTCGCCAAAACGGCGCGAGAACGGCGGGCCAGAGGAGACTCGTCGCGCCGCTGGTGATCGGCTCGCCCGCCTGGAAGCGCATGGGGTGCCCCTCGGCGATCGCGCGCGCGTACTGGAAGTGAATGTACGCGTCGTCGAGCGGCGCCCCCGCGTGCCCGACTCTCGCGATCACACCGGTGATCGCCCGCTGCGCGAGAAGCGAGACCGCCGCGGCGAGAGGGGCCCAGAGGAGAGCGGCGCGCTTGAACGCAGCCCAGCCGACTGCGCGAGCGTTCTCGCGCGCGGAGGCAACGGGGAAAGCATCGGTCGGATCGCGCGCGCTCACCGGCCAACGCTCGCCGACGCAGTCGGCCTGGTCAAGCGGCCGATCGCCCTTGAGGCGGCGCGCGCGTGGGGCTATCTCGTCCCGCGGCCGATGTCCCGCCTTTACGACGATGCACCGCGCCTACCCGAAGGGGATCGGGTCGACGTCCGCTCGCTCGCTTCGGGCGCGTGGATAGAGATCGAGGTCGGGCCCGGCCGAGGGTGGTTTCTCGTCGAACGCGCCCAAGCCGAGCCACGGGTGGCGCTTGTCGGTTTGGAGGTTCGCCGCAAGTGGGCGGCGATCGTGGATGAGCGTCTGGCAGCCCGCGGACTCGCCTCGCGGGCGCGCGTCTTCGCTGAGGACGCCCGCTCGGCCCTGCCTCGGCTCGTTCCCGACTCGTCGGTCCGGCGCCTGTTTCTGAACTTCCCGGACCCATGGTGGAAAAAGCGGCACGAGAAGCGATTGCTCGTGAAAGCCGGCTTTCTCGGCGATGTGGCGCGCTTGCTCGAGACAGGCGGTGAGCTCTTCGTGCAGACGGACGTGGAAGAGCGCGCGCTTGCCTATGCGGCGCTGGTCGCGGATGACGTCCGCTTCAAGCCCGCCGGCGACACCCCTGGGACCGCGCTTCTGGCCGACCATGCATACGTGGCTCGCAGCCCCCGCGAGCGCCGCGCGATCGCCGACGGCCTGCCGGTCTACCGCATGCGGTGGAGAGTGTAGAAGCTCGTCGCTCTTCTGTAGAAGGGCGGCGCTTTTCGCCGATCCCTTCGCGATCCCGGTGTCGGGGGTCGTCGCCGTACGTGAGTTACGTAAGTACGGCTCCTCGCCCCGCCACCGCCCTCGCTCGGTCTCGACGAGAATCGCCGTCCTTCTACTCGCTATATTGGTGCCTACCTTGAGCTCGAAGATCCAACGCTGGATTCTCCTCCCGCTGTGGGGCGCCATTTGGGTCTGGGTCTCGAGCTCGGCGGCGCTAGCGCAGAGCGCGCGGCCGGTGAGGCTGCAGAAAGGGCCGTACCTCACGGGGTTATGCGAGTCGGGGGTGGACGTGCGTTTCGAGCTCGACGGCGCGGCCGCAGCGACCGTCGAAGTCGACCGCGCAGCCGGAGCCACCGAGGCTCGCACGTTCGAGGATCGGACCAGGACGACGATGCACGTCGTTCGCGCGACCGACCTCGCGCCCGCTGCGACTTATGCCTATGTGGTTCGCGTCGACGGCAAGACCATCGGGACGGGCCGGTTCACGACGGCACCGAAGCCGGAGTCCGGCGCGCCGCTCAAGTTTCTCGTGTACGGCGACGACCGCACCGACCCGACCGCCCACGCCGCGGTCGTGCGCGAGCTCGGGGCCTCGTCGTCCGACTTCCTCGTGAATACGGGCGACATGGTCGAAGACGGCGGCCGCGCCGAGGACTGGCAGTCGTTCTTCGACGTCGAGGCGCCGCTGCTGCGCGACCGCGCGCTCTTCGTGGCCATCGGAAACCATGAGCTCTACGACGATCGGGCGGGGGCGAACTTCGCCCGCTACTTCGGCTTTTCCGGTCCTGACGGGCGCCCCCAGCCGTACGGCACCTTCCGCCTCAGCAACGTGCGCTTCTTCTTTCTGAACTCTCTACACGACTGGACCTCCGGCGAAGAGCGCCGCTGGCTCGAAACGGAGCTCGGCCGCTCCGACGGCGAGCCGGGACTTGTCTGGCGCATCGCCGTCATGCATCACGGGCCCTGGTCGGCCGGGCCGCACGGTGCGAATCCCGCCCTGATCGGCGCGCACGTGCCGGAGCTCCTCGCGGCCCATCGCGTCGACCTGCTCTTCGCGGGTCACGACCATATCTACGAGCGTGGGGAGTCAGCCGGGACGAAGTTCGTCACGTCCGGCGGGGGAGGCGCGCCCCTCTATCGTGCGTCGAAGAATCCGTCCACGCGCAAAGCGGAGTCGACGTATCACTTCGTCGAAGTCACGACGGGGGCCGACGAGATTCGCCTTCTGGCGCGGAGGCTCGACGGTTCGGTGCTCGACCAGTGCGGCTTCGGGAAGGGCAGGGGGTGGGATTGCGACCCGCCGGACGTCAAAGTGGCCCTTTCGGCCCCTCGAACCGAGACCTCTCCCGAGGGCGTCGCGGCCTCTCGCCCCGGAGACACCGAGTCGCCGCGCCGCCGCTGGGGTTGCGAGGTCTTCGATCGCCACGCCCCTCGCGCGCTCGGCGCCCTCGCCGCCGCGGCCGCCATCGGGGTAGGCGCGCTCGCACGCGCACGAAGGCGCGCGGGTCGCGGGGTTGCTCGGCAGGGGTTTGGGCCGGTACGCTGACCGGGGATGCGCCTTTTCGCCGTTGGCCTTTGGCTGCTGGTGGGACCGCTGCCGGTCGCTGCTGTCGCGTGCGCGACTTACGAAGACGATCTGATGCGCGGTCAGCGCGCCTTCGAGCAGAGCGAGCACGAACGGGCCCTCGCCATCTTCCGTGTGCTCGAGCGCGACACGGGCCGGCTTTCCGCGGTCCGCCGGGCGCAATACGCCTACCTCCGGGGGATGACCGATTATCGCATCGGGTACATGTCCGAAGCGCGCCACTGGCTCGCAGTCGCGTCCGCATTGAATCAAAAGACCCCCGGGTCGTTGCCGCCCGATTGGGAAAAGCGGATGAACGAGTCGCTCACGGAATTGAACGAACAAGTTTTTGCGGATGGCGTCGCGTCGCTCTCGAGCTCCCAGCCAGCCAAGAGCAAGACCGACGACGGCGAGTCCGCAGACGCTGCGCCGCCGGGCGCGGCTCCGTGACATGCTCCTTGGATTCCAGGCACGCTCTCGCTGTGCTCGGGTTCGGGTTCTTCGTCTCCGCCTGCACGCCGGCGTCCAAAGCTCCCCCGGCTTCTCCCCCGCAGGTCATCGAAGCGCAGCCGAGAATCGTCACAGCGGATGACGTAACGACCGAGGCGGACCTGCTGAGGCGCGCCGAGCGCGCGCTCTTGGAGCAGCGATGGCGAGAAGCGGCCGATGCCTATTGGATTCTCTTCAAGGCGGATCCGAAAGGCCCGCACGCGAGCGACTACCTCTTCGATCGGGGGCTTGCGCTCGAGGGCCTCGACGATCGCGCAGAAGCACGCGACACGTTCCTGGATCTCGCTGGACGATTCCCCGGCGACTCGAAGGCGCGCTCCGCGCTCGTGCGCGCTGCCACCCTCGACGCGTACATCGAGGATTGGACTGCCCTGGCCGCGATCGGCGACACGCTGCTCGCCCGCAACGACATCGACGACGTGGACCGCATCGTCGCTCTCGGAGCGCGAGGGCTCGCTCGCGTCGAGCTCGGAGACGACAAGACGGCGTCGAAGGACATCCTCGACGGCCTCGACCTGGCCGATCAACTCCACTACGGCGAGCGCGACGTCCTGCCGGTGGCCGTGGCGCAGCTACGGTTCGCGCTCGGTGAGCTCCGGCGCGTGCGTTCGGAGCGCATCGAGATCGACCCGCCGCCGGTCGACTTTCTGGCCAAACTCGACGCGCGCTGTGCCGGCCTGCTCGATGCGCAGGCCGCCTACGCGATGGCCGTGCGTTCGGTGGATTCCCACTGGGCGGCGATGGCCGGCTACCGGGTGGGCGAGATGTACCGCGAGCTGCACCAGAACCTCATCCGGATCCCTCCGCCTGCGACTTCGAAGACCGACCGCCAAAAGCAGATTTTTTTCGCGTTCATGCACGTGCGCTACCGGGTCCTTCTCGAGAAGGGGCTGCGCGAGATGGATCAGACCGTCGCCCTTGGCGAACGGACCAGCGACTCCTCATCGTGGATCCAGCGGGCCCGCCAGGCGAAAGACGAGATGCAAGCCGCTCTCGACGAGGAAAAGGCCCAAATCGACAAGATGCCGTTCACCGAGGGGGAGGTGAAAGAAGCGCTCGACCAGCTCCAGAAGAGGGCGCACGCCGCCGTGAACGGCCCTGCGCGCCAAGCCGGGCCGCCGGGAGGAAAGTAGCGTGTTCAGCCTTCGTCGTCCGCCGCCCTTGACAGGACCACTCGTGTCAAGCTAGCTGCGCCACCCACAATCCGTACGCCACCCGCGTGTCGAGGGAGGAGCAGCCAGCCGAAAAGCCGCACTGGCGCGCGGCAGCGCGGAAGCGCGTCAACCATGGAAATGACCGAGCCCGGGTCTTGCTTGCGCGCGGGCGCGGCAAGTAGTAGTCTTCGCCCCCCCAAAGCGGCGGCCTCTGCGCCGCGAGGGCTGGCGTAGCTCAATGGTAGAGCACCTGTTTTGTAAACAGGTGGTTAGGGGTTCAAGTCCCCTCGTCAGCTCGTCGTTCGTTCATTCCCCTGTCAGGAAGTCGAAGTGCTCTGAATCATTGGAACCCGGAGGGTTGCCCGAGTGGCCAAAGGGAGCAGACTGTAAATCTGCCGGCTATGCCTTCGATGGTTCGAATCCATCACCCTCCACGGCTCAGGAGATCCGAGAGGAGAGAACCAAGCTCGCGGGAGTAGCTCAGTTGGTAGAGCGTCAGCCTTCCAAGCTGAACGTCGCCGGTTCGAACCCGGTCTCCCGCTCGTCGTCTCGTCGTCCCAGGAGAAACAGCCGCCAAACCGCCCACCTAGCTCAGTGGTAGAGCACTTCCTTGGTAAGGAAGAGGTCACGGGTTCAAGCCCCGTGGTGGGCTCGAAGCCTTCCCCCACTCTCGCGACACGTCTCAGGAGACCTCCGTCATGGGTAAAGAGAAATTCGTACGATCGAAGCCGCACGTGAACGTAGGGACGATCGGTCACATCGATCACGGCAAGACGACGCTGACGGCCGCGATCGTGAAGGTGCAGTCGAAGAAGGGGTTGG
>Ga0265319_1000592_pt1 | contig 24262 bp, 28 predicted proteins | sample 4824metaG_FD_192443 | JGI IMG/M metagenome (GOLD analysis project Ga0265319, IMG submission 192443) | Rhizosphere microbial communities from Carex aquatilis grown in University of Washington, Seatle, WA, United States - 4-8-24 metaG | ecosystem: Host-associated > Plants > Roots > Rhizosphere >...
GGCCTCCGCCGCTGACAACGGCATCGACGTCTTCCGTCTCCACGACCCGCTGAACGACGTCTCGAATCTCCGCGAGGCTGCCGAGGCGGTCGTGGCAGCGGAGCGCGACTTCGAGGCCGGCCTCGTCTACAGCCCCGGGCGCACCGGCGAGATCGACACGCTGATCGAACGGGCGCGCATGCTGCCGGAGCTCGGCGCCGTCCGCGTGCTCCTGCACGACCCCACGGGATCGCTGCAACCGCATCGCGCAGCCGAGCTCGTCCCGGCGCTCGCCGAGGCGAGCGGGCTGCCGATCGGCATCTACGTCCAGGGCGCGGGCGGCAGCGCACTCGCGGCGACGATCGCGGCGGCAAGCGCGGGCGCACAGCTCATTGCCTGCGCCGTCTTCCCACTGGCCCTCACGCTGCACCGTGTCTCGGGCGAGGCGCTCGGCGAGGCGCTTGCCGGCATGGGCCTCGACACCGGGATCGACGTCGCGACGCTCTGGGAGGCGTCCGATCTCGTCGACGAGCACATCGGCGACGAGCCCGTCGCGCCGCTCGCCCCGCGTATCGCCGTTCGCGCCGCGCAGCACAACGTGCCTGCCGGGCTCGTTGCCGGCGTCGATGCGACCTTGCGCGCGCAAGATGCCGGCGACCGTCTCGAAGAAGTGCTGGAGGAGCTCGACGTCATCCGGGCCGAGGTGGGGTGGCCGCCGCTCGCTGCGCCGATCGGCCAGGTGCTCGCGTCGCAGGCTCTGCTCAACGTGCTCTCCGCCAGCCGCTACCTCACGATCGTCGACGAGCTGCGCGCGCTCGTGGTCGGCCGCTTCGGCACACCGCCCGGGCCGATCGACGCCGCCGTCCAGCGCGCCGTCGCGCTCACACACGACCCCGAGACCGAGGAGGACGTGGCGCCTGCGCTCAGCGAGGTGCGCGAGCGGGCCGAGGGAATGGCCGCGAGCGAAGAAGAGCTCTTGCTGCTCGGACTATTCGGCGAGGACGCCGAACGGCTGCTGATCGGCATCCGCGGCCGCGCGAGCGGCGAGGTGGACGGGCTGGCGGCGGTCGACAAGGCGCGCGCCGACCGGATCCGTGAGCTGGTGCGCATCGTCCAGGAGTCCGGCATCGGCGAGGTCACGATCGAGGAGGACGGGATGCGCGTCTCGGTGCGCTCCGCCCCGGATGCCCCGGCCGACCTGTCGCCGGCGCCGCTCGCGCTTCCGGACGACGGTCCCGTGCCGATCGGGCCGCGGCCGAACGGCTTCGTGCGGATCGAGTCACCGATGGTCGGAACCTTCTACCGCGCATCGCAGCCGGACGCGCCGCCGTTCGTCGAGGAGGGCGACGTCGTCGCGGCGGGGCAGACGCTCTGCATCCTCGAGGCGATGAAGCTCATGAACGAGGTGAAGACCGACGTCGAGGCGACCGTCCGGCGGATTCACGTCGACAACGCCCAACCGGTGGAGTTCGGACAGCTGCTGTTCGACCTCGAGCCGCTCGTCGGCCGGCCCCTCGACGCGGGTTAGAAACGTGCCCCACTGATGTTCTCGCGAGTCCTGGTAGCGAACCGCGGCGAGATCGCCGTGCGCGTCATCCGTGCGCTCCACGAGCTCGGCGTCGAGGCAGTCGCCGTGTACTCGACAGCCGACGAGGACGCGCTGCACGTGCGGCTCGCCGACCGTGCGGTGCGCATCGGCCCTCCCTCCGCGGCCGAGAGCTACCTCAACATCCCCGCGATCGTCGCGGCCGCCACGACGACGGGTTGCGAGGCGGTGCACCCGGGTTACGGTTTCCTCGCGGAGAACGACGCGTTCGTGCTCGCGTGCGAGGACCACGACCTCGTCTTTGTCGGCCCGCCCGCGGACGTGATGGTGCGGATGGGCGACAAGGCGCGGGCGAAGGCCGAGATGCGCGCAGCCGGCATTCCGCTCGTGCTCGGCGCCGAAGGAACAGCGAGCGCCGCCGAGGTGCGCGCGGCGGCCGCCGAGCTCGGCTACCCCGTGCTTCTCAAGGCAACGGCAGGCGGCGGCGGCAAGGGCATGCGCCTCGTCAGCGCGCCCGACGAGATCGAGGATGCATACGCGCAGGCGTCGAACGAGGCGCTGGCGGCGTTCTCCGACGGCTCGCTCTACGTCGAGAAGGTGATCTCGCCCGCGCGCCACGTCGAGATCCAGGTGCTCTGCGACGCGCACGGCGGGGTGCTGACCTGCGGCGAGCGCGAGTGCTCGATCCAGCGGCGGCACCAGAAGTTGATCGAGGAGTCGCCGTCGCCGGCACTCGATGCAAAGCTCCGGGAGGCGATGGAGGACGCCGCCGAGCGCGCGTGCCGCCACATCGGCTACCGCAACGCGGGCACGTTCGAGTTCCTCGTCGGGCCCGACGGTGCGTTCGCCTTCATCGAGCTGAATGCGCGCCTCCAGGTCGAGCATCCGGTCACCGAGCTCACGACGGGGCTCGACCTCGTCCGCGAGCAGGTGCGCATCGCGGCCGGGGAGCGGCTGCCGATCACGGGCCGGGCGCCGCGCTCCGGGCATGTGATCGAGATCCGGATCAATGCCGAGGACCCGGCGCGCGGGTTCATGCCGGCGCCGGGTCGGCTTACACGCTTTCGGCCGCCGCTCGGACCCGGGGTGCGCATCGACACATTCGTCGAGGAGGGATCGGTGATCCCGCCGAACTACGACTCGCTGATCGCCAAGGTGATCGTGCGCGACGACACGCGGGCAGCGGCGATCGAGCGCGCGCTGCGCGTGCTGCGGGAGTTCGAGATCGCCGGTGTGCCGACGACGCGCAATGTCCTGCTCGAGATCCTCGACAGTCCCGAGTTCCGCAGTGGGACGTACTCGACCTCCTTTCTCGAAGAGGCGGGGGCGCGACTGCCCTCGTTCGCAGCGGCATGACATACGTCATGCACAACGCCGACGGGGCGATCACCGTGACGGACGCTGTGCTCGCGTCCATCGTCGTGCAATCGGCGGAGTCGGTCGAGGGAGCACGCGTGCGGCGTGCGCGCCGGAAAGTCGAGATCGAGCTCGACGGTAATCGTGCCCGGGTGGAGCTCGAGCTCGCCGTCGCCTATGGAAAGGTCTTGCCGGCGCTCGCACACGACGTCCAGGTGCGCGTCAGCGACGCTCTGACGCAGATGTGCGGCCTCGATGTCTCCGCTGTCGACGTGACCGTCGAGGAGCTCGAGCCGTGAAGGTTCCCAAGCCGACGCCGGTCAGTCGCCGCGAAGCGCGACGCGCTGCGGTGTTCGTCCTCTATCAGTGGGACGTCACCTCCTCGCCGCTCGGCTCGCTCTTCGAGGGCGAGGTCGACGCCTACACGCAGACGATCGCCGACCGGGTTGCCTCGCATGTCGAGGAGCTCGACGCCACGATCACGGCCGCGTCCGACGACTGGACGGCCGACCGGCTCGGCGCGGTCGAGCGGAACATCCTGCGCGTCGCGATCGAAGAGCTCGCTGCGGACGAGGTGCCGAAGGAAGTCGTGCTGGACGAAGCCGTCACGCTTGCGAAGCGCTACGCATCCGACGACGCTGGAAGACTCGTGAACGGCATTCTTGGCAAGATCGCGCGGGAGGAGACCTCGTAACGTGGCTACCGAAGACTCACTGAGCAGGGCGGAGGAGCTCCTCGCAAAGCTCGAGGCGGCGCGGGTCGAGCTCGACACGATTGCGCAGACGGAGGGCGGCTCCCCGGAGCGCGCCCTCGAGATCCTCGCCGAGCTCTCGGAGCTCGCGAAGGCCGTCGAGGAGGAGCTCGAGCGGGCGAAGCGCGCAGCGGAGGCCGATGCCGCTCAGTCCTGAGGAGCTGCGACCGGTCGTCGAGGAGTACCTCGAAGGGCTCGAGCTCTGGCCTGCGCTGCACGGACAGGCCGACTCGGTGCGCTACTCGATCACCGTCGGCGGCAAGCGCGTCCGGCCGGTGATCTGCCTCGCGACGGCGGAGGCGGCCGGCGCGAACGTCGAGGACGCGCTCCCGGCAGGCTGCGCGCTCGAGCTCGTCCACACGTTCTCGCTCGTGCACGACGACCTGCCGGCGCTCGACGACGACGAGGAGCGGCGCGGGCAGCCGTCGACGTGGAAGCGCTTCGGCGAGGCGACGGGCATCCTGGCGGGAGACGCGCTGCTGGCCGAGGCTTTCCGTCTCGCGACGTCGTATGACACGCCGGACGTCGCGCGCGAGCTTTCCCAGGCGACGCTCGGCATGATCGGGGGCCAGTACCTCGACGTCACCGGCACCGCGCCCGACGAGGCGACGCTGCACAAGCTGAAGACCGGCTGCCTGTTCGAGGCATCGGTCGGGCTCGCGCTCTGGGTCGCCGGGATCCCGCAGCCGGAGCAGGCTCCCTGGCGCGCATTCGCGGACGAGCTCGGCCTCCTCTTCCAGATCGTCGACGACATCCTGGACGGTGACGGCTACGTGGTCCTGCACGGCGTCGACGGCGCGCGCCGCTTCGCCGACGAAGCGGCCGACCGTGCACGCGACCGGCTCGGCGCGGTGGACGCCGACACGAGCGTGCTGCGCGAGATCGTCGACGGCCTCGCCGTGCGGACGGCGTAGTCCGCCGCTCGTGAAGAAGCGGCTCGACGTGCTGCTCGTCGAGCGCGGCCTCGCCGCGTCGCGCACGCAGGCCCAGGCGTTCATCATGGCCGGCCTCGTGCCCGGCTACGACAAGCCGGGTCACCAGGTCGAGGAGGACGCCGAGCTCGCCGTCGTCCGCGGCCCCGCGTACGTCTCGCGGGGAGGTGAGAAGCTTGCGCACGCGCTCGACGCATTCGACGTCGACCCTGCCGGCCTCGACGTCCTCGACGTCGGCGCGTCGACAGGCGGTTTCACCGACGTCCTGTTGCAGCGGGGCGCGGCCCGCGTGATCGCGGTCGACGTCGGCTACGGGCAGCTCCACCCGCGCATCCGCGACGACCCGCGGGTCATCGTGTTCGAGCGCACGAACGCGCGTGCGCTCACCGAGCTGCCTTTTGCGCCGCAACTCGTCGTCTGCGACGTCTCGTTCATCTCGGTGCGAACCGCCTTGCCGCCGGCGCTCGAGCTTGCCGCTCCCGACTGGCAGGCAGTCGTGCTCGTGAAGCCCCAGTTCGAGGCCGGGCGCGCCGATGTCGCGAAGGGCAGCGGCGTCGTCCGCGACCCCGTGATCCGGGCTCGCGTGCTGCGCGAGGTCGCCTATGCGGCACTCGGCTGGAAGGCAGAGGTGGTCGGCGTCGTAGACTCCGGGCTACCGGGTCCAAAGGGCAACCGGGAGTTCTTCCTTCACCTCAGGCACAACCACGACCCGAAGCTTCCGGATGACCTCGACGAGCGAATCGACAAAGCGGTCGCCGCAGGTTAAGACCGCGGCGGTCGTCACGCACGGCCACGTCGACGTCGAGAGCGCGGTCGAGCGCTTGCAAGCCGTTGCGGCGAAGGCGGGCGTGACGCTCGTCGACGATCCGCATGAGGTCGACCTCGTTGTCGTGCTCGGAGGGGACGGGACGATGCTGCGCACGCTCGCACGGCTGCTCGGTACCGACGTGCCGGTGATCGGCGTCAACTACGGGCGCGTCGGCTTCCTCGCGTCGATCCGCCCCGAGGATCTCGACCGCGACCTCGCGCGCGTGTTCACCGGCGAGTACGTGATCGTCGAGCTGCCGACCATCGCGGTGCGGCTCGACGGTGAGCGCCACGTCGCGGTCAACGACGTCGTCGTCACGAGCTCGTCGCTCGGGCGGATGGTCGAGCTCTCCTGGGCGATCGGAGGAGAGGAGCTCGGGACGGTCCCGTGCGACGGGATGATCTGCTCGACGCCGTCGGGCTCCACTGCGTACAACCTCTCGAACGGCGGGCCGGTGCTCGTGCGGGGCCTCGACGCCATGGCGGTGACGTTCATCGCGCCGCACTCGCTCCATGCGCGGCCGTTCGTGGTGCCGCGTGGCGCGGAGGTGACGGCACAGAACGCGACGGTCGACGTCCCCGCATCCCTCCTCGTCGACGGCCAGCGGGTGGCCGAGGTCGCCCCGGGCGAGGATGTAGCGATCTACCTCTGCAACGAGCGGAGCCTGCTCGCGACGCTGCCGGAGACGACGTTCTTCAGCCGGTACCGGGAGACCTTCTCCTCCTGAGCGGCCGGGCGCCGTTCGGCGCTCCGCCGTCCCGAGCGGCCCCGTCCGGTGCCAGGCACGAGCCGTGTCTGCCGGGGACATCGATCTGCATGGCTGCGAGGTTCTGCCGAACAGGACACCGCGCGAACAGCCCCGTCCGGTGCCAGGCACCCGTCATGTCCTCCGGAGCCACGTCCCGCACCAGGTGTAGGACGTGCCCTGCGGAGCCAGGTCCCGCGGCGGCTCCGGCCGGAACGGGCAATGGTCGGCGTCGGATGCCCTCTCTACGATGGTCGGCGATGCTCCGCCGCCTGCGAATCGAGAACCTCGTGCTCATCCGGGACGCCGAGCTCGAGCTGGCGCCCGGCCTGAACGCGATCACGGGCGAGACCGGCGCGGGCAAGACGATCCTCGCCCAGGCGGTCGGCCTGCTGCTCGGGACGAAGGGCGACGACGCGTTCGTCGGGCCTGCAGGCGAGGAGGCGTACGTCGAGGCCGAGCTCGACCTGCCCGACGAGCTCGACGAGCTCGGTGCGCTGCGCCCCGAGGACGAGGACGCGCTGCTCGTCGCGCGCCGCGTCTTCGGCGACGGCCGCACGAGGGCCTATGCCTGGGGCCGCGCCGCAGCACGGGAGGATGTGGCCGCGACTGTCGAGCGCGTGCTGGCGATGTCGGGGCAGTTCGAGCAGCGGCGGCTCGCGCGTCCCGCGTACCAGCTGGAGGTCCTCGACCGGTTCTGCGGCGAGGAACAGCTCCGCCGGCGCGCCGAGGCGCGCGCGGCCTGGCGCGACCTGCTCGCCGCACGGCGCCGCCACGAGGAGCTGACGGCCGGCGCGGCGCTCGCCGATGCCCGTCTCGCCGAGCTGCGCGCCCTCGTCGAGGACACGGAAGGGCTCGAGGCCGGCGACGAGGACCGCCTCCGCAACGAGCGCGAGCGTCTCCGGCACGTCTCCGACCTCGCTGAGGCCGCCGCAGCGGCCGCCGAGGCTCTGGCGCCGGAGGAGGGCGAGGGCGCCGCAGGGCTCGTGGGGATCGCCGAGCGGGCCGTCGCACCGCTCGAGCGGCTCGCCCCCGAGCTCCAGAAGGCCGGCGACGAGCTGCGCGACGCCGAGCTGCGGCTGCGTGAGACCGCCTCCGCGCTGCACTCCTTTCTCGCCTCCCTCGAGGCGGAGCCTGCCCGCCGCGACGAGCTCGAGGCCGGGCTCGACCGGATCGCCGAGGCGAAGCGCCGCTTCCGGGCCACGAGCTACGACGAGCTCCTGCAGCGTGCGAGCGATGCGCAGGCCGAGCTGGCCGCACTCGACGAGGGCGTCGATCCCGCGGCCGCCGCTGCAGCCGCTCTCGCCGCCGCAGAGTCGCGTGTGCACGACCTCGCGAACGAGCTCCGCGCGGAGCGGAACTCTGCCGCACCTGCGTTCGCCGATGCCGTCGCGGCGGAGCTTCACGACGTCGGGATGGGCGAGGGCGAGTTCGCGTGCGAGCTGCGCGAGCGCGACCCGGGCAGCACCGGCGGCGACGAGGCGGTGTTCCTCGTGCGGCCGAACGGCGGCATGCCGTTCGGCCCGGTCGCGGAGACCGCCTCGGGCGGCGAGCTCTCCCGCATCGCGCTCGCGATCGCCGCGGTCGCAGGCGGTGACACGCTCGTCTTCGACGAGATCGACGCCGGCATCGGCGGCGAGACCGCCAACGCCGTCGGCCGCGTCCTGAAGCGCCTCTCCGAGCGCGCGCAGGTGATCACAATCACGCATCTCCCGCAGATCGCGGCGCTCGCCGACCGGCACTTCCGGGTCGAGAAGGTCCCGGGCGATCCGACGCACACGCGCATCGAGCAGCTCGGCGACGCCGACCGTAAGGCCGAGCTCGAGCGGATGCTCGGCGGCCAGGAATTCCTGGCGACGGTTCGTTGATGCAACGCGTGGCGGCGGGGCGCTGATGCCGCGCTACGTCGCGGAACGAACCCTGCTCGCGCCGGTCGAGGACGTCTGGGCGTTCCTCGTGGAGCCGTACCACCTGCCCGACTGGTGGCCGGGGCTCGGCGGCGTGCAGCCCGACCGGCGGGGAGTCGCACCCGGCGCCCGCTGGACGATCCTCGGCTCGAGCGCGCTGTCGGAGGAGTCGCTGCGGCCCATCTTCGGGCCCGGAATGTTCAGGCGGCCGGGCGCCGCCGGAACGCTCCTCGTCCTCGACGTCGTCCGGGGACGCAGGCTCGCGTTCCAGCTCGTCAACGAGAACATCACCGCCGAGCTCGACCTCTCGCCCGCGGACGGCGACCGCACGGCCGTCACCCTCACCGTCGAGGCAGCGTGGGGAGCCGTCCGCCGCTCCTACGCGAAAGACGCGCTCGGCCGCCTCTACGATCTCGTCCAGACCGGCGACACGACCTGAGCCCCGCCGGCCGCAGTCGCTGCTACCCTCAAATCCCGTGAGCCAGCGGGCCCCAAAGTACGTCTTCGTGACCGGGGGAGTTGTCTCGGCACTCGGGAAGGGAATCGTCGCCGCATCGCTTGGGCGGCTCCTCAAAGCGCGCGGGCTGCAGGTGCAGCTCCAGAAGTTCGATCCCTATCTGAACGTCGATCCGGGGACGATGAGCCCGTTCCAGCACGGCGAGGTCTTCGTGACCGAGGACGGCGCCGAGACCGATCTCGACATCGGCCACTACGAGCGCTTCGTCGACGAGAACCTCTCGCGGAACTCCTCGCACAGCGCGGGCGCCGTCTGGGAGACCGTCCTGCGCAAGGAGCGCAAGGGCGAGTTTCTCGGCGCGACGGTGCAGGTGATTCCGCACATCACGAACGAGATCAAGGCGCGAATCCGCCGCGCGGCCGAGGCGACGCCCACCGACGTCGTCATCTCCGAGATCGGCGGCACGGTGGGCGACATCGAGTCCCTGCCGTTCCTCGAAGCGCTACGCCAGTTCCGCCGCGAGGTGGGCCCCGAGAACGTGATGTACATCCACGTCACGCTCGTGCCGTACATCGAGGCGGCCGGCGAGCTGAAGACGAAGCCGACGCAGCACTCGGTCAACGAGCTGCGCCGCATCGGTATCCATCCCGACGTGATCGTGTGCCGGTCGCACGAGGAGCTTTCGCGCGACATCCGCGACAAGATCGCGCTCTTCGCGGACGTCGATCCCGGCGCCGTCGTCGCCTGCCCCGACGTCCGTGACGTCTATCTCGTCCCGGGCGTGCTGCAGGAGGAGGGCCTCGACCGGCTCGTCTGCGAGAAGCTCGGGCTCGAGACGCCTCCGGTCGACCTGGCCGAGTGGGGCGACCTGATGCACCGCATCGACGAGCGACGCGAGCTCGTGGAGATCGCGCTCGTCGGGAAGTACGTCAAGCTCCAGGACGCCTATCTCTCGGTGCACGAGGCGCTGAAGCACGCGGGACTGCACAACGGCTGCTCCATCAGCGTGCGCTGGATCGACGCCGAGAACATGTCGTACGAGGAGACGGCGGCGCTGATCGAGACCGTGGACGGCGTGCTCGTCCCCGGCGGCTTCGGCTCACGCGGCTGGGAGGGGAAGATCCTCGCCTGCCGCGCGGCCCGCGAGCGCCGCATCCCGTACCTCGGCATCTGTCTCGGCATGCATGTCGCAGTCTCCGAGTTCGCGCGGCACGTCGTCGGTCTCGACGGCGCCAACTCCACCGAGATGGATCCAGAGACGCCGTATCCGGTGATCGATCTGCTGCCGGAGCAGAAGGGCATCGAGGATCTCGGCGGGACGATGCGTCTCGGCGCGCAGGCCGTCGAGGTGACGCAGGGCACCCTGGCGCGCGAGCTGTACGGCGACGCGGTCATCTTCGAGCGCCACCGTCACCGCTACGAGGTCAACAACCTCTACCGCGAGCAGCTCACGGCCGCCGGGCTCGTCGTGAGCGGCACGTTCGAGGAAGGCCGGCTGGTGGAGATCGTCGAGCTCCCCGACCATCCGTGGTTCGTCGCGAGCCAGTTCCATCCGGAGTTCAAGTCGCGGCCCACGCGCCCTGCGCCGCTCTTCCGCGGCTTCGTCGGCGCGGCGCTCCTCCGGGCGCGCGAGCGCGCCGGTGAGACCGTCGCAGTCAGCTAGCAGCCGGCGACCGCCCGCCGTCTACGATCCGGCGATGGCCCAATCCCTCGAGGTGGTGCACGACGACGTTCTGACGCTCTTCCTCGAGCTCGCCGCGCTACCGAGCCCGCCGGGTGAGGAGCGCGCGGTCGCCGACGTCGTGCTGCGCTACCTGCGCGACCTCGGGCTCGAGCCGGACGAGGACCGCGCCGGCGCAGAGATCGGCAGCACGATGGGCAACATCTACGTCCGCCTCGAGCCGACCGCCGAAGGGACGCCGCTCTTCTTCTGCGCGCACCTCGACACCGTGCCTCCGTCCGGAATGCTCGAGCCGGTCGTCGAGGACGGCGTCGTCCGCAACGCCGGCGGCACGATCCTCGGCGCCGACAACAAGTCGGCCGTCGTCGCGATGCTCGAGGCCTTCCGGCGCGTGCTCGCAGAGGGTCGCCCGCATGCGGGAATCGAGCTCGTCTTCACACCGAAGGAGGAGGTCGGCCTGATCGGCATCGCCGCCTTCGATCACGACAGACTTCGCGCCGACCTCGGCTACGTCTACGACCAGGCTGCGCCGATCGGCGAGATCATCCTGGGCGCACCGTACGCGCAGGCGCTGCAGGTCACGTTCCACGGCCGCGCAGCGCACTCCGGCATGTTCCCGGAGGAAGGACGCTCGGCCATCCAGGCCGCCGCGAAGGCGATCGCCGACCTCCGGCTCGGACGCATCGACGAGGAGTCGACGGCGAACGTCGGCACGATCTCCGGCGGCACCGCGGGCAACATCGTCCCCGAGTGGTGCACATTCCTCGCCGAGGCCCGCTGCCAGGACGAGCGGCGGCTGAACGAGCTCGTGCAGGAGATGCTCGACGTGTTCTCGTTCGCCGCCACGTCGTGCGACTGCGAAGTCGAGACCGAGACGCGCAAGGACTACAGGGGCTATCGGTTCAAGCGTGAGGACGACGTCGTCGTGCTCGCCGCTGCGGCTCTCACACGTTGCGGACACGAGCCGACGTACGCACTGTCGGGCGGAGCCGCCGACGCGAACGTGTTCAACGAGCGCGGCCGCCGCTGTGTCAATCTCGCAAACGGGATGACGGACATCCACACGCCCGACGAGCGAATCGCCGTCGCGGATCTCGCGGCGATGGTCGACGTGACGCTCGCATTGATCGAAGGAGCACTCGCCGCGTGATCGCCGCGCTCGCGCTCGCTGCTGCGTTCTCCGGCCAGCCGATGGCGCTGCCCGATTGTCTCGGCAAGCCGCGCATCCGGCCGACCGAGGTCGTGCTCGCCTGCGCCGACGCGAACTTCGGTGTGCGCAAGCTCCGCTGGACGGGCTGGGGGCAGTCGTTCGCCGCCGCCACAGGCGTGGGCTACGCGAACGACTGCACGCCGAACTGCGCGGCCGGCCACATGCACACGTACCAGGCGATCATCGTGGCGTCGGGCACCCAGCGTTGCCCCGGCGGGATCACCGCCTACAGCAAGGTTACGGTCGCGTTTGTCGGCAAGTCGCCGTATCCGAAGTCGAGCGCCGCCGACATGATCTATCCGGCCCGCTGCCGTTGAGCGCGATGCAGCCGGACGAGTCGCGCACCGTCTACGAAGGCAAGCTCATCGACGTCACGGTCGAGCGCTGGGGCGACCGCGAGCGAGAGATCGTCGAGCATCCCGACGCGGTCGCGATCGTCGTCGTCGACCGCGACAGCAATATCACGCTCGTGCGCCAGTTGCGCGAGGCGACACGATCCGAGCTGGTCGAGATCCCCGCGGGCAAGTGCGAGCCCGGGGAGGAGCCGCTCGCAACCGCGAAGCGCGAACTGCGAGAGGAGTGCGGCTTCACCGGCGGGGAATGGACGCTCCTCACGTCGTTCTGGACGACGCCCGGTTTCTGCAGGGAGCGGATGCACGTCTACCTCGCCGAAGGTGTCGAGGAGGGTGAGCCCGAGCCGGACGACGACGAGGTGCTGGAGCTCCTCCGCTGGCCGGTCGACGAGCTGGAGTCGAGGCTGCCCGAGCTGGACGACGCAAAGACGCTCGCGGGCCTGCTGGTGTACCTGCAGCACCGCCGTAGCCGCTAGAGTCCCGCGCGTCTTGCGCATCGGTGTCGCCAAGGAGATCAAGACCGACGAGTACCGCGTCGCGCTGACGCCCGCGGGGGCTCGAGAGCTCGTGCAGAAGGGGCACGAGGTGCTCATCGAGACGACGGCCGGCGACGGCAGCTCGTTCTACGACGCCGACTACGTCCGCGCGGGCGCGCGCATCGTCTCGGTTGAAGACGTGTGGGGCCAGTCGGAGCTCTTGCTGAAGGTGAAGGAGCCGATCGCCTCCGAGTATCCAAGCCTGCGCCGGGGCCTCGTGCTCTTCACGTATCTGCACATCGCAGCGGACGAGGCGCTGACCCGGGCGCTCGTCGGCAGCGGCATCACCGCCGTCGCGTACGAGACCGTCGAGACCGAAGACGGGCGGCTGCCGTTGCTCGCGCCGATGAGCGAGATCGCCGGCCGGATCGCATCGCAGGCAGGCGCGTACTTCCTCGAGAAGCCGCTCGGCGGGCGCGGCTTGCTGCTCGGCGGCGTGCCCGGCGTCGCGCCCGGGCGCGTGCTCGTGCTCGGCGGCGGCATCGTCGGCTACAACGCCACAATCATCGCGATCGGCCTCGGAGCGCAGGTGACGGTGCTCGAGCGCTCGATCGACCGGATGCGCCATCTGGACGAAGTGCTCTCGGGCCGCGTGAGCCTCGTGATGTCGTCGACGCTCCAGATCGAGTCGTCGATCGCGGAGGCCGACCTCGTGATCGGCGCTGTGCTCGTTCCCGGCGCCCGCGCCCCGAAGCTCGTCACCCGCGAGATGCTCGGCGTGATGAAGAAGGGCGCCGTGATCGTCGACGTCGCAATCGACCAGGGCGGCTGCGTCGAGACCGCCCACGCGACGACACACAGCGATCCCGTCTACGAGGTCGACGGGATAGTTCACTACTGCGTCGCCAACATGCCCGGCGGCGTGCCGATCACCTCGACGAAGGCGTTGACGAACGCGACGCTTCCGTACGTCGAGGCGATCGCCGACCACGGCCTCGTACGGGCTGTCTCGGCTGACCCCGCGCTCGCGCAGGGCGTCAACGTCCTCGACGGCAAGATCACGTACGCGGCGGTCGCGGAAGCCCACGGCCTCGCGTACACACCGCTCGACGACGTGCTGCCGCTCACTCCGGCTTAACGCCTCAGCGGGACACGCGGCTCAGCCGCAGCAGCCCGATGCGGGCGAGCGCAAACGGTAGCCGGCCGAGCGGTCGCATCTCGGCGGTGTGCTGCCAGGTGCCGACCACTTGCACGACCGCCGCGCGTGGATTGATCCGCTGGATCGCCCGGAAGAGCAGGCCCGACTGCGATGCCTGGTCGACCACGACGCGGTCGCGCGTGCTCCACCACAGCTCGAGGGGAACGCCGGAGAATGCGAGCTCGCGCGAATAGTAGATCGGGCTCCGGTCCGCCCATGCGTCGCCCGCGAGGCGCGGGATCCCGCCGAACTCGAGGCGCGCCAACTGCTGCAGCTTGGAACCGTCACGGCGCTTCGGGAACATCGCATACCTGGTCGCCATGTTCGTGGGCGCATCGAACGCAACGGCTCCAGCAAGCAGACGCGGGTGTGTCGCGAGGAGGAGCAGCGTCTCCTGGCCACCCATGCTTCCGCCCACCGCGTACACGCGGCGTCGCGCGATATGCAGCCAGGGGAGGGCGCGCTCGACCCACGAGGGCATTCGAGCGAGGTCCGCAATTTCCCCGGGACTTCCCCACGAATACAGCTCGAGGCGTCTGCCCTGTCCCTCCGGGTTGACGACGGCGAAATCTCCGAGTGCCGGCAGGTTGCCCCACCGGCGCGCGTTCTCCTGCGGCTCGACGCCGCTGCCGTGCGGCGAGATGACGAGCGGAAGTGGAGGATCGTGACGGGGTCCGTACCAGCGCGGCAGCACGACGACGGCGCTCCGCCGGAGGCCGTCATGGGCCTGGTAACCGATCGTCACCCGGCGGACGAGGTCGAGGCGACCGGTGAGCGCCCGCCAGTGGTGTCTGCGCCACGACGAGACCGCGCGCGCAAGGTTGCCGGGCGGCGCAGCCCAGCCGAGCCGAGGTGCGGCCGCGTGCGCCGTGGACCCCGCCGAGAAGGCGAGACCGGCGAGCGTCGTTGCGAGCACGTGTTTCGACGGATACGTGCTCTCAGCATGTGGCGGCCGGCGTGAACTGGGTCTGACCGCTATCGCGGCCGTGCGGGTCTACGTCTTCGCTGCGGTGTCGGGCTTCTTGGCCGGCGTGAGCCGGACCACGACCCACGTGATGCCTGCCGCGAACGAGACGATCGCGAGGATGTAGACCACGAAGAGGACAAGGCCGAGGGCGTCGGATTGCATCGCAGTCCTAGAATAGCCTGATGCCCAGAGCCTGCGTAATCGTTCTCGACGCCGTCGGCGCGGGCGCACTACCCGACGCCGACCAGTACGGCGACGAGGGCTCGAACACCCTGGGCAATATCGCGGCGGCCGTCGGCGGCCTCGATCTGCCGAACCTCGAGGCCCTCGGGCTCGGGAACGTCGAGCCGCTGGCAGGCTGCCCGCCCCAGCCGGGCGCGCCCGCCGTAGCCGGGCGGCTGCTCGAGCGATCGAAGGGCAAGGACACGACGACGGGCCACTGGGAGCTGATGGGCGTCGTCACCGCCACGGCGTTCCCGACGTATCCCCATGGCTTCCCGCACGACGTGATCGACCCGTTCATGCACCGCACCGGGCGCGGCGTGATCGGCAACAAGCCCGCCTCGGGCACAGAAATCATCCAGGAGCTCGGCGAGGAGCACGAGCGCACGGGAAAGTGGATCGTCTACACGTCTGCGGACTCCGTCTTCCAGATCGCCGCGCACGAAGACACCGTGCCGCTCGACGACCTGTACGAAGCGTGCGGAGTCGCGCGTGAGATCCTCACCGGAAAGCACGCCGTCGGGCGCGTGATCGCGCGGCCGTTCACCGGTGTGCCCGGAAGCTACGAGCGGACGCCGAACCGTCACGACTACTCGCTCGAGCCGCGTCGCCCGAACTACTTGACCCTTGTTCGCGAAGCCGGCGTGACGGTGCACGGCGTCGGGAAGATCAGCGACATCTTCGCCGGTTGCGACATCGACGAGTCGTATCCGTCGAAGTCGAACGTCGAGGGCATCCAGAAGATCGAGCAGCTGCTGCAGGAGCTCGACGAGGGATTCATCTTCGCGAACCTCGTCGAGACCGACAGCCTGTGGGGTCATCGCAACGACCCGGTGAACTTCCACCGCTGCCTGCAGGACTTCGACCGCAGGCTGCCCGACCTGCTCGAGGCGCTGCGGCCGGGCGACCTGTTGATCCTCACGTCCGATCACGGCTGCGACCCCACGACGCCGTCCACCGACCACTCGCGCGAGCACGCGATGCTGCTTGCGTATGTCGCGGGCCGTAACGCATCGGGTCAGATCCACTCGGGCGAGTTCGCGGACGTTGGGGCAACGGTGAATGCCTGGCTCAAGGGAAAAGCGCCCTCGCGCGGAATCCCGGGGCAACCGATCCTGACGCCATGAAGCTCGACAACCCACTCCTCGTCGGCTGGGAGTACGCGAGTGAGGAGCGCTTCGCAAAGCGCACCGCGATCTACTACGCGCTACTCGAGGGCCGCAACCCCGACCACGTCGCCTACGACACGGTCGCCGAGAAGAAGCCCGCGCGCCTGCTGGACATTGGCTGCGGTCTCGGCGAGACGACGGAGCGGTTCGCCAAGGAGCTTGGCGCCGACGTCCAGGCGATCGACCTTTCGCCGCGCATGGTGGAGCTCACCCGTGCTCGCGGGATCGACGCACGGATCGGCGATGCGCAGCAGCTTCCGTACGGAGACGCTGAGTTCGACTGCGTCTTTGCGGGCTGGGTGCTCTACCACGTGCCCGATCTCGAGCAGGTTCTCGCCGAGTGCGCGCGCGTGCTTCGGCCCGGCGGGCGGCTCGTTGCATCGACCTACTTCGAGAACAACATGCCGGAGCTCTGGGCCCTGATCGAAGGGCTTGGGCCGCGCGAGCCGCTCAGCTTCAGCCAAGCGAACGGCATGGAGTTGCTGAAGCGACACTTTGCGAGCGTCGAGCGGCGCGATCTCGAGGCAACGCTCGTCTTTCCCGACACGGAGTCGATTCGAACGTTTGTTGCGTCGACGATCGACCGCGCGCATCTCGCGCCGCTGATCCCTGAGGTCGCGGGCCCCTTCCGGACTACGACGACGCACGTCATCTTCGTCGCGGAGAAGGGCGGGTGATCCGACCGGCGGAGTTGATCCAGCGCAAGCGCGACGGCGAGGAGCTCGGTGGGGAGGAGCTGAGCGAGCTCGTGCTTGCGTACGCGCGTGGCGACGTGCCGGACTATCAGCTCGCCGCGTTCTGCATGGCGGTGTACTTCCAGGGCCTGACGACCACGGAGACGTTCGCGCTCACCGACGCGATGGTGCGCAGCGGCGACACGATCGACCTCGGCGCCGCGCTCGGCCGGCGCGTCGTCGACAAGCACTCCACCGGCGGCGTCGGCGACAAGACGACGCTCGTCGTCGGCCCGATCGTCGCGGCCTGCGGCGTTCCGTTCGGGAAGATGAGCGGCCGTGGGCTCGGACACACCGGCGGCACGCTCGACAAGCTCGAATCGATTCCGGGGTTCCGCGTCGAGTTGACGACGGAAGAGCTGATCGCGCAGGTGCGCGAGGTCGGTCTGGCGATCGTCGGCCAGACGGGAGATCTCGTCCCTGCCGACAAGAAGCTCTACGCGTTACGTGACGTCACCGCCACCGTCGACAACGTGTCGCTGATCGCGGCGAGCATCATGTCGAAGAAGATCGCGGCAGGCGCCGACGCGATCGTCCTCGACGTCAAGGTGGGCGACGGAGCATTCATGAAGTCGCTGCCGGATGCCGTCGTGCTCGCCGAGACGATGATCGCACTCGGCCGCCGCGGCGACCGCGATGTCGTCTGTGTGCTCACCGACATGGACCAGCCGCTCGGCCACGCCGTCGGGAACGCGCTCGAGGTGAGCGAGGCGGTTGCGACGCTCCGCGGCGACGGCCCGCCCGATCTGACCGAGCTCGCGCTCGACGCATCCGCGCACCTGCTCGCGCTCTCTGATCTGGACATCGACCGGGCGGAGGCAAGACGCAGGACGGAGGCGGCAGTCGCCGATGGGTCGGCCCACGCGATGTACGAGCGCTGGGTGCGCGCGCAGGACGGCGACCCGGACGAGTCGGCGTTGCCGAAGGCTCCGTTCGTTCGCGAGGTGTTCTCGCCTCGGTCGGGCTACGTGAATGCGCTCGGCGCGCTGGCGGTCGGCCAGGCGGCGCTCCATCTCGGCGCCGGCCGGCGCGGGAAGGACGATCCCGTCGACCATGCCGTCGGCGTCGTCTGCCTGAAGAAGCGCGGCGACGCCGTCGAGGCCGGCGAGCCGCTGGCTGCGATCCATGCGCGGGACGAGTCCACCGCCGACGAAGCTGCGAACGACGTGCTCGCTGCGTACGAGCTCGCGGATGAGCCGCCCCGCCCGCGGTCGATCGTCCTCGACACGGTCGGCTGACCTGCCCCGCTGCCGTTGCGCTCTCGTGACACTTTCGTCACGGGGTCTGACCCCCAGCACGTCCACGAGGCGTCGACATCGGCGCCAATCCGCTACACGAGCCATCACCACGGCGCCTTTGCAGGCGCCCGCGCGAAACCCGGGGTCAGACCCGGGTCTGACCCCGGGTTCTGCCTGCCTGGCCCAAGAGGCGCTGTCTAGGCTGGGTCAGTGCCCGAGCTGCCCGAGGTCGAGACGGTGCGCCGACGCCTGGAGCCCGTGCTCACGGGCCGGCGCTTCGAGCGCGTCGAGATCACCGACCCCCGGCTCGTGCGGCCGCACGAGCCGGACGAGGTCGCGGCCGAGCTGCAGGGCGAGCGCGTCGCCTCGGTCGAGCGGCGCGGCAAGTACCTGATCCTCCGCTTCGAGACCGACCGCGTGCTGCTGATCCACCTGCGGATGACCGGAAGCCTCCGGCACAGCGCCGCCGGCCTGGCCGACGACCCGCACCGGCGCGCGCTCGTCAGGCTGGACGACGGCTCCGACGTCGCCTACCGTGACGTGCGCCGCTTCGGCACCTGGCTGCTGCTCGAGCCGGGCGAGCTGGACGCATACCTCGCGCCACGCCTCGGCGAAGAGCCGCTCGGCGCGCCCTTCACAGCCGCACGGCTTGGGCAGCTCCTCGCACGACGGCGCGCGCCCGTGAAGGCCGCGCTTCTCGACCAGCGCACCCTCGCCGGGATGGGAAACATCTACGTCGACGAGGCGCTCTGGCGCGCGAAGATCCACCCGCTGCGTCCGGCCGAGAGCCTCGAGCCAAACGAGCTCCGCCGCCTGCACCGCGCGGTGCGCACGTCGCTCGAGCACGGCCTTGCGCGCCAGGGCTCGACGCTGCGCGACTACAAGCTGCCCGACGGCGGCTCGGGCTCGATGCAGCACGAGTTCAAGGTCTACGGACGCGGCGGGGATCCGTGCGACCGCTGCGGCACGCCGATCGCGAAGATCCGCGTCGCGGGCCGGGGTACGTGGTTCTGCCCGGCCTGCCAGCCCGAGCCCTACGCCGCGAGCAGTGCGTCGAGCGCGCCGTCGCGCTCGAGGCGCCAGAGCTCGGTGTAGCCGCCGATCGGCTTCCCGTCGATCAGGATCTGTGGCACGGTCCAGCCGCCGGTCAGGTCCTGCAGGGTCTGCCTGAAGTGCGCGTCCTCGTCGAGGTGAATCTCGTCGTACTCGAGTCCCTTGCCGTCGAGCAGCGTCTTGGCGCGCACGCAGTAGCCGCACCAGCGCGTCGTATACATCTGAATCCTGGGCATCGAGGCTTACAACGCAGAAACGACGCAATCCGTTCCCGTCGCTAGCCTGAACAGGCCATGGCCTCCCGCTCCTACAAGACCGAGGCCGTCGTCCTTCGCTCGTTCCGGCTCGGCGAAGCCGATCGCGTGCTTCACCTCTACACGCTCGACCGAGGCCGCGTCGGCGCGGTCGCGAAAGGCGTCCGGAAGACGAAATCCCGCTTCGGCGCGCGGCTCGAGCCGCTCTCGCACGCCGCGCTGATGCTCCATCAGGGCTCCGGCGACCTCCAGACCGTGACGGGCGCCGACCTCATCCGGCCGCACAGCGCGACGCGCGAGGACTACTACCGGCTCTCGGTCGGCCTGATCGGCGCCGAGGCGATGCTCCGCCTGTTCAGCGAGCAGGAGGCGAACGAGCGCGCGTTCACCGCCTTGACGCGCTTCCTCGACGTACTCGACGAGACGCCGACGTCCGCGAGCCGTCCTGCGCTCGATCCACTCGTCCTCTCGTTCCAGCTCAAGCTGCTCTGGCTCTCCGGCTACCTGCCGCATCTCACGAGCTGCGCGGAGTGCGGCACGGGAGACGTACCGCTCGTCGGCTACTCGGCGAGCGCCGGGGGCGGCATCTGCGCCGCGTGCGCGGGACGCACCGAGGCGCTCGGCCTCAGCCCCGAAGGCGTGCGCGGCATCGAGGCGCTCCTCGGCAGTCCGCTCGCAGAGGCGGCAGCCGCCGGGCTCGGCGAGCGCGCGAGCCGCGACGCCCTGAAGGTGATCACGTCGTCGTACGAGTACCACGGCGGCTTCCGCCTGAGAACCTTGCGCGCGTGAGGCGGGATCTCGGCGACGGCTTCGAGCTGGACGACGATCGCACGCGGATCGACCGCGACGCGGTGCACGCCTATATCGGCGGCAAGTCGTACTGGGCGAAAGGACGCACGCGCAAGCTACAGGACGATCTGATCGATGCCAGCCACCATGTCGTCGGCCTCTACAAGGACGGACGTCAGGTCGGCTTTGCCCGGGCCGTCGACTGCGTCGGTGCGGGCTTCGTCTATCTCGCCGATGTCTATGTCCTGGACGAAGACAGAGGCCGCGGCCTCGGCGTCGAGCTCGTGCGCGAGATCGTCGAGAACGGACCGTACGGCGGCCGACGCTGGGTACTCCACACGCGCGACGCTCACACGCTGTACGAGAAGCTCGGGTTCGGCCCGAACGAGCGGCTCCTGGAGCGCGCGCGCCCGCCGGCCGGGTAGCGGACGCTCAGACGGCGGCGAACGGCGAGAAGCTCATCCCGCCGTGCTCGCACACCGGCGTGGGCGGGCCGATCGGCGCGTTGACCGTGCCGCCACCGGCGACAGCGACCCGCAGGAAGTAGGCCGTCCGCTCGCAGGGGCCGGGCTGCTGCTCGCCCACGCCCGGAACGTCGGGCGAGAAGCGGGCCTCGGCCTTGGCCGAGTCGCCGTGCTGCAGGACAACGGTCGTCGCGGTGCCCGGCCCAGTCGAGATCTGCGTCGGCAGGGCTCCCTCGGTCTTGTCGAGCAGCGTGGCGACCGGGATCCCCGAGACCGAGCACGCGCTGTTCGACGTGTTCGTGAGCACGAGGTCGTAGCTGATGTTGCCTGCGCCGGCGCTGCCCGCGACGCCGCTGAAGGTCGCCTGCAGGTCGGAGCCGCTGCACGGGGAAGCACCGGACGTCGTCGTCGTCGTGCCCGAGGTCGTCGTCGGGGCCCCCGTCGTCGTGACGGTCTTCACCGTCGTCACGGTCTGCGTCACGGTGACCGTCTTCGTCGAGCCGCAACCGGCGGCGACCACCGCGACCACGACGCCGATGACGAGCATGCGTTTCATTGCTTCGGCGAGCTCCAGGGCTGTTCGAGCGCATTCTCCAGCCACTCGCGGACGCCCGACAACGGCAGTCGCTCCTGTGCCAGCGAATCGCGCTCGCGCACCGTGACCGTATCGTCCTCGAGCGTCTGGTCGTCGATCGTGAACGCCCACGGCGTGCCGATCTCATCCTGGCGGCGATAGCGCCGGCCGATCTGCCCGCCGTCGTCGTACTCGACCAGGTGCCGGTGGCGGAGCTCGCTCTGGAGCGCGCGCGCCTTCGACACCATCTCGTCGTTCTTCGCGACGAGCGGCAGGATCGCCGCCTTGACCGGCGCGATCTGCGGATGCAGCCGGAGCACGGTGCGGTCGCGGTCGGCGACGACCTCTTCGTCGTAGCCGTCGACGAGCATGGCGACGAAGATTCGCTCGATGCTCACCGCGGGCTCGACGACGTGCGGCGTGTACCGCTCGCCGTCCTGGCCGACCCACTCGAGCTTCGTGCCGGAGTGCGTCGTGTGCTGCGTCAGATCGAAGTCGCCGCGGTTCGCGACGCCTTCGAGCTCCTGCCAGCCCATGGGGAAGAGGTACTCGATGTCGCTCGTCGCGGTCGAGTAGTGCGAGCGCTCATCCGCCTCGTGCTCCCGGATGCGCAGCTGCGCGCGCCGCAACCCGAGGTCGAGGTACCACTGGAAGCGCTGCTCGAGCCAGTACTCGTACCAGCGCTGCGCCTCGTCGGGCGGCACGAAGTACTCCATCTCCATCTGCTCGAACTCGCGCACGCGGAAGAGGAAGTTGCCGGGCGTGATCTCGTTGCGGAACGACTTGCCCGTCTGCGCGATGCCGAACGGCGGCTTGCGGCGCGCGAGCTGCATCACGTTCTTGAAGTTGATGAAGATCCCCTGCGCAGTCTCGGGCCGGAGGTAGGCGGACGAGCTGCCGTCCTCCATCGCGCCGACCTGCGTCTCGAACATCAGGTTGAACTGCCGCGCCTCGGTGAGCTCGCACTGCGCGTCCTCGCCCGCCCGCTTGCTCGGACGCTTGCCGCACTGCGAGTCCTCGAGCCGGTCGGCGCGGAAGCGCAGCTTGCACGTCTTGCAGTCGACGAGCGGGTCGCTGAAGCCTGCGACATGGCCCGAGGCCTCCCAGACACGCGGGTTGAGGATCACGGCTGAGTCGAGGGCGACCATGTCGTCGCGCTCTTGCACCATCGACCGGAACCACTGGGCCCGGATGTTGTTCTTCATCAGGACGCCGTAGTGGCCGTAGTCGTATGTCGAGCCGAGCCCGCCGTAGATCTCGGAGGACGGGAAGACGAAGCCGCGCCGCTTGCAGAGCGACACGATCTTCTCCATCGTCACGGCCTCGGTGCTGTCCGCCATCCGCGTGAGGTTACCGAGACGGGAGAGGTGCTAGTTAGGCTGCCGTCATGGCGTCCACGCCCGCAGTCGCGGCGGCCGAGCGGGCCGGCATCGACTTCGACTTGCACGAATACGCCCACGACCCCGCGGCGGACTCCTACGGGCTCGAGGCGGCCGAGAAGCTCGGCGTCGACCCGGCTCGCGTCTTCAAGACACTCGTCGTCTCGGTCGACGGCGGGCTCGAGGTGGCGTGCGTGCCGGTTGCGTCCCAGCTCGATCTGAAGGCGCTCGGCAAGCGCACGCGGCTGGCCGACCGGACGCTGGCGGAGCGCACGACCGGCTACGTGACGGGCGGAATCAGCCCGATCGGCCAGCGGCGCCGCTTGCCGACGCATCTCGACGCGTCCGCGTACGACCACGAGAGGATCATGGTCAGCGCCGGACGCCGGGGCCTTCAGATCGAGCTCTCCCCCGACGACTTCGTCCGGCTGACGGAGGCTCGCGTCCACCCGATCGCGGCTCCCGGCTAGGGTCCGCGAACCATGGCCACCGCGCCGCCACCGGTCGAGCTCCACGTCGTCTCCGACGCGACGGGCGAGACGGCCGCCCGCCTCGTCCTCGCGCTCGAGGCGCAGTTCCCCGACCAGGAGTTCGTCGAGATCCGCCATCCCCGCGTGGAGTCGGAGGACGACCTGCACCTCGCCGTCAACCGGATGAAAGGCCGGCCCGCGGTCGTCGTCTACACGCTCGTGCACCCCGAGCTCCGCGATGCGATGCGCACGCTCTGCCGCCGCGCGAGACTCCACTACTGCGATCTGCTCGGACAGCCGATCGAGGCCGTCGCGCGTGTCTCCGGTGTGGCGGCGAGGATGACGCCCGGTTCGAGACCGCCCCTCAACTCGGCCTACTTCAAGCGGATCGAGGCGATCGAGTTCGCCGTGCGCTTCGACGACGGCGTCGGGAGCGGGCTTCACGACGCAGACCTCGTACTCGTCGGCGTATCGCGGACCTCGAAGACACCGCTTTGCATCTATCTCGGTTATCTCGGTCACAAGGCCGCGAACGTTCCGGTCGTCAAGGGGATCGAGCCTCCGAAGGAGCTCTTCTCGATCGACGAGCGAAAGATCGTCGGCCTGACGATCGATCCGAACCGCCTCGTCGAGATCCGGCGCGCACGCGTGCGCACCATGGGCGCGCGCAACCGCCACTACGCCGAGCTGACGGAGATCTACGACGAGCTCGAGCAGGCGACGAAGCTGCATCGCAAGCTCGGCTGCCCCGTGATCGACATCACAGAGCTGTCGATCGAGGAGACGGCGCACCGCGTGCTGCGTGTCCATGAAGAGCGGCCCGCAAAGACGGTGCACGTATGAAGGAGAAGCCGGACATTCCGCTGCGCTACTGGGCGCTGTGGTTGGCGATCCTCGTCGTCGCGGACATCGTGTTCTACGTCCTGCTGACTCCGATCTGGATCGGCCTGCGCGCCGTCGCCTGGTTGGCGGAGTTCCGCTCCCGCCGCTCGCGCTCGGCGGCTTAGAGGCGGCGCACGTCGAGCGGCTCCTCGCCGTTCGGCGCAACGCGGTATCCGCCCGCGCCGACCCGGGAGGAGACGACCTCGCGCAGTTCCGTGCCGACGTAGTGCGCACCGGCGCCGTCGTCGAGCGCCATGCCCGCCGGAAAGCCTTCGCGCACGAGCTGTTCGTAGACGGGCCGGCGCCGCTCTTCGCCGTCGTAGTGCGGACACGCGCTCCCGGGAAGCAGACCCAGCCCGTCGCGCATGCCTTCGAGCTGCGGCCCGAACGAGTCCGTGACGCCTGCTTCGAACCAGCAGATCATCCCGGCGCTCCAGCCGGTGAGCAGGATGCCCGCCTGCCAGGCTTCGCGGAGGATCTCGTCGAAGCCGTGCACGCGCCAGATCGCGAGCATGTTCGCGGTGTTCCCGCCCGGGACGACCACGACGTCGTGCGCGAGGGTGAGCTCACGCATGTTCTCCGGCGGCCACGGGTTGAACGACAGCGGCGTCAGCTCAGCGCGCCCGCGGAGCCGCTCGTACCAGAGCACGGTCCCGCCCGGCTCCTCG
>Ga0265319_1000599_pt1 | contig 24076 bp, 21 predicted proteins | sample 4824metaG_FD_192443 | JGI IMG/M metagenome (GOLD analysis project Ga0265319, IMG submission 192443) | Rhizosphere microbial communities from Carex aquatilis grown in University of Washington, Seatle, WA, United States - 4-8-24 metaG | ecosystem: Host-associated > Plants > Roots > Rhizosphere >...
CTCACCGCCTTGCAATATGTGGTTAAGCGCGCGGCCCTGATCGAAGCTTTCGCCCTCAAGCATGGAGGAGCGTCCCTTTCCTTGACCGGAATCACCCTGGATCAACTCCAGCCCCTCCTGACCAGGGAAGAAGGGGAACTGATCATCACCCATCACCTGGCCCCGGACACTTTCATCGTTTGGGGACCGGTTGAGGCGGTGAAGTCCGTTCAGGCCGAAGTTCAAGGCGTCAAAGAGATCAGGACCAATCCCCAGCTTCCGAGGGGCCCCTTGTTCAGCCCCCAGGCCGCGGAACTGGAACCGGCTTTTGAGGCCCTTTTGAAGGAATGTCTGGGCGAGATCCAGTTAAAACATCCCAAAATCACCTTCCTGCGCTCTTCCGATGGTGAATATGTTGGAACCCTTGAGATGGTCCGGGACGTCTTAATTAAGCAATACTCCAGTCCCGTCGACTGGATCAAGACCGTGGGAGCCGTGACCCATCGCGGCTTCAGGGTTTGGGTGGAAGTGGGTCCCGGCAAGATTTACAGTACCATGGTGAAGATGTGCGATAAGAACAACACGGTCACGAACGTGGAGGACGCCAAGACCCTCGTCGCGGCGGTAAAATTAACAGGATGAGAACTACCATGAGGAATTCGGGATTAGGAATTAGGAATTTTAGCCGTCCTTGCGGGACTCAACCCCCATCGGGTGGTTTTAAGACGCGGCAAACCCTACTTAAGATTTTCCTAGGCCATCTGTGTTTATCCTTGTTCATCTGTGGCGCAATGCCGCTTTCCCCAATTTTCGCCGACACTCCCAAACCCACCATCGTTTTCGACAAATCCCTGCCCAAAGTCACCGTCATCCCCAACCCAGCCCGCGGCAAGAAACTTAACTTTAGGGTCATGGCCGCCGGCCCCTGCAAAGTCCGCATCCGGGTCAACAACCGCTTCTTTGACGTGATCGCCACCATCGAAAAAGAAGGCGGGTCCCTTTTCGACATTCTTTGGAACTTAAAGACCGTCTCCGAGGGAATTTACTATTACCAAGCCCAAATCGAGGATAAGGCAACGGGCCAAATCACGAAGCTTCCCCTTCAGAAATTTGTAGTTTTGAAATAGTTTCTGTCGCAAACCTAAGCTGACAACCCCTCCCAAGTCCTGTACAATCCATCCACACAACTAGTCAAAAATCGGAGTCATGCTTGCGACCGCTACCTGAAGTGCTGATTGTCGGACGACCCAATGTGGGTAAATCCACCCTTTTTAACCGTTTAGCCGGTAAATCCATGGCTTTGGTCGATAATATGCCTGGTTCCACCCGCGACTTGAAAAGCTTTGAGCTCCTTTGGAACGGGGTCACCTTCATCCTCACCGACTCAGGAGGGTGGGTTCCCGGGGAAAAAGAGACCATCGCCCTCAAGGTGGGGGAGCAATTGGAAGCCCGCCTGAAGAAGGTTTCCGCCCTATTGTTCATCGTGGACGCCCAAGAGGGAGCCACCCCCGCCGACAATCTTATTGCCAGGAACCTTCGCAAATACGGCATCCCAACCTGGCTTTTAGTCAATAAGGCGGACCGTATCGGCAAACAGGACGAGGACATCTCGGATTTCTTGAACCTTGGCTTTGACAGGGTTTTTCCCATTTCCTCGACCCACGGCATCGGCATCAACGATTTCCTGGATTCGGTGGTCTCGGCCATCGGGAAGACCTCCTCCAAACCCATGGGTGACAGGGAAATCGAGAAGAAACCCCTCCGACTTGCGATCTTAGGTAAGCCTAACGTCGGTAAGTCCTCATTAGTCAATGCTTTGTCCGGTCAAAAAACCCAAATTGTCGACGATATGCCTGGCACTACCCATGATGCCATCCCCGTGATCCTGGAAACCGAGGACGATCCCTTGATCGTAGTCGATACGGCCGGCATCCGGGCCAACTTGAAACAGGACAGCCGCATCGAAAAGATCAGCGTTGAGCAGGCCCTTTACGAACTCCAAACCTGCCAGGTTGCCCTGCTCCTTATCGACGGCGAAAAGGGCGTTTCCCACCAGGATGTGAATATCAGCAAGATTATTTTCGACGCATTCCGGCCGGTTGTCGTGGTCATCAACAAATGGGATATCAGCCACAAAGGCGCGGAACAGGCCCATGCCGAAAGGGTGATCAAGCGCCAGCTACGGCACCTGAATTTCGCCCCCATCCTCTTTACTTCAGCTAAGACGGGATTGAATATCAACAGGGTCCTACCAGCTGTTTACGCCGTTTATGAGGAGAGTTGCCGCCAAATCCCGACCAGGCAGGTCAATAACGCCCTCCAGGAGGCGGTTGCCAAGCAATCCCCGCCCTTCCGAAACGGGGGACAGATCAAAATCCTCTATGGCTACCAAAGGATAGGCCATCCGCCGGCTTTCGAGATCTTCGCCAACCGCCCCGAATGCGCCTCACCGGCTTATATGCGTTTTCTGGAAGCGGAGCTGCGTAAGAGCCTCGGGATGGAATCAACGCCCCTACAGTTGGTCCTCAAGACCAAGGGGGACAAGAATAAAGAAGAACATGGACGCAAAACCTTCAAGCGAAACTTTAACTTAAGGGCTCATAAAGAGAAGGTCGCCAAAAAGAAAGCAGCCAGGAGAAACCGTGGCTGACCTCCTTATCCCCATTGCCGCCTACCTCATCGGATCCATCCCCTTCGGTTTCTTAATCGTTAAGTGGATCAAGGGTATTGATGTCCGGACCCAAGGAAGCGGCAACATCGGCATGACCAACGTCTGGCGGGTCGCGGGAGCAGGGTGGGGAATAGCCACATTAGCCTTAGATATCCTAAAAGGTGTCGCGGCCATTTGGATTGCAGGCCATTTTGACCCCGGAGACGACCTCCTCAAGGTTATTTGCGGCCTTTCGGCCCTCTTAGGCAATGTATTTCCCATCTTCCTGAATTTTAAGGGGGGCAAGGGCATTGGAATCAGTGTCGGAATCTTTTTCAGCCTCTTACCCTTGGAAAGCGCCGCTGGGGTGGCCGTCTTCTTGGTGATCCTGGGCTTGACCAGGATGGTCTCCCTCGGCAGCCTCTTGGGCGCGACCACCATGATGTCCTTCACCCTCTATCATCAGGGCCTCAACTGGTTTTCAGGCTTGGCCATTGCCGCCACCGTCATGATATGGTGGACCCATCGCCAGAACATTAAACGCATCTTGGCCGGAACCGAAAACAAAATCGGAAAGAAAAAACAGGGGTAAAACATATGAAGTTATGTGTTTTAGGCGGCGGAAGCTGGGGAATCGCTTTAACTATCCACCTCAAAAGAGCGGGTCACGACCTGGTTCTTTGGGACCACGATAAATCTAAAACCGAGAACCTCAACAAGCTTCGGGAAAATCCCGTCCGCCTGCCGGGCGTCAAGCTGCCTCTCGAAATCCTAGTCACCCATGAAATTCAGCGGGCTCTTAAGGGCCGCGAGGGTGTCATCATTGCCATTCCATCCCATGTCGTCCGCTCAACCCTCAAGACGGCAGCCCCTCATTGGCCCAAGGAAGCTTGGGCCGCCTGCGCCTCCAAAGGGCTCGAGGAAGAAACCCACCTTCGCATGAGCGAGGTCTTAAAGCAAAGCCTTCAATCAGAGGCCTCAATCGCTGTATTATCCGGTCCCAGCCACGCCGAGGAGGTTTCCCGTCAAATGCCGACCACGGTTGTATCCGCCTCGTCCGACTTAAACTTGGCCAAGACGGTTCAAAAGGTGTTTCATTCGGATTATTTCCGGGTTTATACCTCCAGTGATGTCGTCGGAGTGGAGTTGGGGGGGGCGCTGAAGAACGTGATTGCCATTGCCGCGGGAATTACCGACGGTTTAGGCTTGGGGGACAACGCCAAAGCCGCCCTCATGACCCGCGGCCTTCACGAAATTACCCGTTTAGGCGTGGCTCTGGGGGCCCAAGCCCAGACCTTCGCCGGACTGGCTGGCATGGGGGACCTTATCGTCACCTGTACCAGCCACCACAGCCGCAACCGGTTATTGGGCGAGAAGATCGGCAAGGGCTCCAGCCTCGAACAAGCTTTGAAGGAAATGACCATGGTGGCTGAGGGCGTCAAGACTGCCAAAGCCGCCGTGGCCCTCGCCCAGACCGTCAAAATGGACGTTCCCATCACCGAGGAAGTTTATAAAGTTCTTTTTGAGGGCAAAAAAGCGAAAGAAGCGGTCGCCTCCCTCTTGTCCCGGACCGCTAAACCCGAGAATGATTTCGCCGAAAGGACCTCCTTTTGACCCGTCAGGATCTTTTGAAAAGTCTCACCCAATTGGGCCTTACGAAAAAACAAGCCCTCCAGACGGTGGATGTTTTTTTCAACACGATCACCACCGCCTTGCGGGAAGAAAAAAAGGTTTCTATAGTGGGTCTCGGAACTTGGGAATGGAAAAACCGTATCGCCCGTTTGGCCCGCAACCCCAAAACAGGGAAAGTGGTGGCCCTGGGCAGCCGAAAGGTCTTGGTGTTTAAACCCAGCAGGTTGATTAAAAAAAAGCTGAAGGGAAGTTAATCAAACGAAGGCGTAACCGCAAATGGACGCATATTTTAGCGTTGAAAAAAGACTTAACCGGCAAAACATCAACCGTTTCTTGAAGCTCCTTTTGTTGACTTTCTTTTTAAATTGGCGTTAATTTAGGTCGATTCGCGGCTAAAGTTTTAGGAGGGAACCGTGTCTGAGGAAGAGAAGCTTTTTTACACAATCGGCGAGGCCGCCCAAGTCGTGGACGTGAAACCCTATGTGCTCCGTTACTGGGAGTCTGAGTTTAAAAAGTTAAACCCCCAGAAATCCGAAACAGGCCAAAGAACCTACCGAAAAAAGGATCTTCAGGTCGCCCTCACCATCAAAAGACTGCTCTACGACGAGAAATACACCATTGCGGGAGCCCTCCAAAAACTGGAGGAGCTCGAAAAAGCCGGTTTGGACCAAATGGATATGTTCGGGATTAAAACACCCGGCCTGCCAAAGCCAGAACCACCCGCCGCCGAACCGGCGGAAATTTCCGGGGATGAAACCGGAAGGATCGAGCCGGTTAAAATCGCTCCCCAACCGCCGGCACCCAGGCCCTCCATTTCTCGGGAAAAGGTCAGGGAATTGAAGAACCTGATCGCCGAAACCCATTCCATCCTCAAAAAATATAATTTAGCCTGAAAAAACCGTCTTTCCCCGATCTTCTTTTCTTGAATGCCGATATTTTTTGGCCTATAGTATGCATCCCTTCGGGGGATGTTGGGTTCCTTATCGATTCAGTTTAGGATCCAAGCCTTCACGATGTCCCGCAAGGTTACTTTGGACGGGGTGTAGCGCAGCGGCTAGCGCACTTGGTTCGGGACCAAGGGGCCGGAGGTTCGAATCCTCTCACCCCGACCAAAGTCACCCTTTCAACATCTCGGTTCATGGTCGGTTTTTCGGGGCGTGGCGCAACCCGGTAGCGCAGTTGCATGGGGTGCAAAAGGTTGCAGGTTCAAATCCTGCCGCCCCGACCATTTTTTTCAAGAGGCTAAGGCAGTCCCAATCCGCGGATGGGGAACGCCTTGGCCTTTTTGTTTTTCCCGAATTTAGGGTTGTTACCACAGATTTTTAAAAAGTCAAAAATAAGCTCAATTTATTCAAAAAACTGACAATTTTAAGCCTATCCCCAAGGAAGGTTTCCCATGTTTAACGCTTTCATCGCCGTTGTTAAAGGGAGAGTGCAGGGGGTCGGCTTCCGGTATTTCACGAAAGGCAAGGCGGATGAGCTGCATTTAACAGGTTGGGTTCGAAACAGGCCGGATGGAACCGTTGAATTATTCGCGAAAGGGGATAGGTCAAATTTGGAACAGTTTATGCAAAGCTTAATAGCTGGACCCACCGGAAGCCGGGTTGAAAAGGTAGAACCCCAATGGGTTGAGGATCACCAAGACTATCAAGGCTTTGAGATCAGAGGGTAACAAGGTTATGGCCAAAAAAGCGAACCTGAAACTTAAGCTGAAAACCAAGCCCAAGAAAATGGCCATAGCCCCGCTGATTCCCATCCTTGACAAGAAATTATTCCAATCCAACCAATTTAAAACCAGTGAAAGAGTCACCACCGACAGCCTTAAGCTCTACTTCCGCGAAATTTCCAGGGTCAAGCTCTTGACCGGCCCCGAGGAAGTTTCACTGGCCCAGAGGATCGAAAAGGGCGATATGAAGGCCAAGCAATGGCTCATCTCCGCCAATCTCCGTCTGGTCGTGAATGTCGCGAAAAAATACGTCAATCAAGGTTTGGCTTTCCAGGATCTCATCGAGGAAGGCAACCTGGGACTCATCAAGGCCAGCGAGAAATTCTCCTGGCGGCGCGGGTTTAAATTCAGCACCTACGCGACTTGGTGGATCCGCCAATCCATCACGAGGGCCCTTTCCAACCAATCCCGGACCGTCCGGGTGCCGGTCCATGTTTCCGAGGATATCAACCGGGTCCAAAGGATCACCAGGGACCTGACCCGCAAGCTGGGCCGCGAACCAAGCCTCATGGAAATCTCCAAAGCCTCCCGTCTCAAGTTCGAAAAAATCCACAAGCTCCAACGGCTGGCTCAAAGGGACCTATCCCTGGAATTGACGGTGGGGGACGAGTCCGGCTCAAAGACCATCGGTGATTTCATCGAGGACAAAACCGTTTTAAGCCCGGCTCAAAACGTTTTTGACCAGCTCCGCACCGAAAAGTTGAAAAAGCTCATTGAAAACCTCAACGACAAGGAACAAAAGGTGATCCTGATGCGCTTCGGCTTTGACCAGGACCAGCCCAAAACCCTCGAACAAACCGGCACCCTTTTAGGTGTCACCCGGGAGAGAATCCGCCAAATCGAGGAAAAAGCCCTCCAAAAAATCAGGTCCCTCATGAAATCCAGCGGCGAAGAATACCGTGAACTTTTAAACGAGTTTGTGTAAGATTCTTCCCGGCAAAGCCGTTTCGTTTTCCCCCGAAACTTCCGCCAACCCATAAAACTCATAAAGGATGGACCATGGATTTCAAAAGCCTGATCCGTGATGTACCAAATTTTCCGAAAAAGGGGATCATCTTCAAGGATATCACCCCCCTGTTGAAGGACCCCAAGGCGTTTCAGGAAGTTATCCGGCAATTGGCCGACCATTACAAAAACAGCCGCATCACCTCGATCGTGGCCATGGAATCGCGGGGCTTTATTTTTGGCGGAGCCTTAGCCGCCACGATGGGGGTTTCCTTTATTCCAGTCCGGAAACCGGGAAAACTTCCCTGGAAAACCTTGCAGGAGACTTACGAGCTGGAATACGGCAAGGACACCCTGGAAATACACCTGGACGCCATCGGAAAAGGGGACAGGATATTGGTCCTCGATGACGTATTGGCCACAGGGGGAACAGCGGCCGCCACGATCCGCCTGGTCGAGCGGGCCGGCGGTGAAGTCGTGGAGGCTTGTTTTATCATTCAATTGACATTCCTAAAGGGCCATGAAAAATTGAAAAGCACCCCCGTCTACTCTATAATCCAATACTAACCGCGCCTTTCCCCGGCTTGGTCCCGGGGTCGCCTTTAATTGGAACAAAGGGACTTTTTGAATTGCGGTAACCATTTAAAACAGTCATAATTCAGCGCTTCGCGCTTAAAGTGGGGCACCGCGCTTGAACGCCCTCGTAGCTCAGTTGGATAGAGCGACCCTTTCCTAAAGGGTAGGTCACGCGTTCGATTCGCGTCGAGGGTACCATCGAATGAGGCCTTCCCAACCGGAAGGCTTCGCTTTCAAATTTTAGATCACTCAAAGAGGTTTTTATGACGATCAACTGGGGACACAACAGGATCATGGGGGAAAAACCTGCGGCCCAAAAATGGCTGGATTGGGCCAAGGCCCATCAGGAGGTCGTGGCGGTGGCCAGCATTCTTTTTCTGGTCCTGGCCTTGGGGGTTCCTTATTACCTCCACAGCCAAACGAAGAGCGAAAATGACGCCAGAGGCGTCCTGAATCTCGGCCAATATTACCTTCACTCCCAGGTGGACCCCAAAAACGGACCCTTCAAATCGGGGGCGGAAAGGGATCAACAGGCCCTTCAAACCTTCCAACGCATCCTCACGGATTATTCCGGAACCAAAACCTCGAAAGTGGCCCGTTATTACGTCGCCAAAACCCAACTGACCTTAGGGCAACTCACCCAGGCCTACACCAGTTTTGACGCCGCGGACCAGGACCTCAAGGGAACACCCTTGGGCGACGAGGCTTATTTGGGGAAGATCATGTGTTTGGAAGCGCAAAGCCAATGGGCCCCGGCCGCGACTTTAGCCGAAACTTTTTTGAAGGACCATTCGGATAGCTTTATCGCCCCTGAAATCCGCCTGACCCTCTCGTCCATTTACCTCAACAATCAAAACAAGGAAAAGGCACTGGAACAATTGAAAATAACCATTCAGTCCTACCCAGATACCAATTGGAGCAAGGAAGCGTCCAGGCGTCTGGGCAATCTCAAGGCTTGAATTTAATCCCCCCGGACCGCACCAACCAACGGCCTAGACCCTAAAGCTTTTTTTGATCCTGCCAGCCGCTTCCTCAAAAACCCGAACCGCCGGCAGCAGGCTCAAAACCAAGAAATTTCCCTGGGGAAAGTCATAAAACCCCCCGGGATGGACCCACACCCCTTGCTTTTCCAAGAGGTCAATGACCCTCTGTTCCTCTGAAACGCCCGGCTTTAAAACCTCCACCAAAGCGTACCATCCGCCCTGCACCGGCCAAACCTTGACGTCCGGCAAGTCCGCCAAAGTCCTTTCCAAACAAGCCAAGTTTTCCAAGACCCGGCTTAAGACCTGTTCCCGGAATATCGGCGCGAACTTTAACAAATCCCCCAAAGCCAATTGGACCGGGGTATTGACCGATAGGTAGGTATCCGCGATCAACTCCATCCTGGCCCGGCATTCCGCCAAAACCCCAGCGGGACCCTCCATGACGATCCAGGAAAGCTTCAACTGGGGAAGGCCCAGGCTTTTCGAGAGCCCTCCCAACCGGAAGGACAAGATATCAGGAGTTGGCTTTTCACCGGATCCCTGACCTGGAAAAGCGAAATCGGAAAAAACCTCGTCCGAAAGGAAAGCCATGGAGTTTTGACGGCATTGGTCCGTTAAAAAGGATTGGTCGGCCAAACTTAAAAAGCAGCCTGTGGGATTGTGGGGATTCACCGTGATGAGGCCTTTGGTGCCTTGCCGGAGGGCCTTTTCAAAAGGATCCCGGTCCAGCGGCCAACCTGGTTCTTTTTTTAAAAAATAGGGAATGGATTCCAGACCCTCTAGGCACAGGAGATGGTCTAACAGGGGATAGCCGGGAGCCGGGACCAGGAATCTGTCGCCGGGGTTGCCAAGGAGTTTAAAAATAAAGGAATAGGCTTCGCTCGTGCTGGCGGTCAGGATGACGTTGGAGGGGTCAAGGGGAGGTCCGTGACGGCTTAAATAATCGGCGACCGCCTGCCTGGCGTTGGAATGACCGAAAGGTTCCGGTTCGTAAAACAATCCCCGGGACTTGCCAAGGGTTTCCAGGAGATTCGAGGGGTAGTTAAACCCGCATTGAGTTGGATTGGACTGGGTTAAGTCCAGAAGGGAGGTACCTTCCAGGCGATCTTGGGCACTCGAGATGGGATTGAAGGATAAGTCTCTTGGGGTTCGGTTCGAAAATTCCATATAATTCCCCTTAAAGTAAAACTTTAAGACCAGGCCAAGACCCTTTATTTCAAGGTTCTTGAAATCAAACCAAAGCTTGAAGACCGCTCTATTTCCAAAAAACCCATCAAAATCGGCTTTTTCAAACGAACGTCCCAACAAAGGGGCCCCAAATCCTTGATTTTAAAGGACCATTCCAAAAACAAGCCCTTCTGGTGGATCCGGGGTTGGATTTGGCCGCTCCTCCAAAAGGTTGTTTTGGCACCCAACCAATTCGTTTTTGGGCTTTTTTGACCCTAGTACAAAGATTGCCAATGGATATTAATCGTTCAAAAAAACATCGTTTAAATGCAAAAACGACCCATTTTGGCAACTTTTGAATTTACCTATCCCTTATCGACCTTCGGCGGCTCGAGAAAGGTCGTAATTAGATGTGATAAACAAAGACTTAGGTGCGTTCTCGAATGCATTTTTAATGATTAATCAGCTTCAGGATCCTCGGGCCAGGGGTCCCGTAAAGCTTTTCGTCCCCTGGCCCGATAGCGCCGTAAAACCTCCCGAGGGCCCCCTGAGCCTTCCAAGCTTAAGGCATGGACCTTGTTGCCGCCTCCAAAAGCCCGCCCATGGGCCTGCTTGGCCTTCGTGGAAGCTAGCTTCACGTAACTTTCACTGACCATGATGCTCGAATGGCCCATCAAATCGCGGATTTCATAAACACTGGCTCCTGATTCAGCCAATTGAGTGCCAAAGGTGTGCCTTAAAACATGAACCGTGAGATCCTCCGGGTTTTCCAAACCCGCCCATAGGGCGGCTTTCTTAACCCAGGTCTCCAAAAAATGAGGATGAATCGGCTTTTGCGCACTGCGGGGGCTTGGAAATAAGTAAGGCCCTGAGGCTCCAGCCTTCTCCGAACCGCATTCCTCCAAATACCGCTTGAGAAGGTCCCTCAAAGCGTCGGTCATGGGAACGGTCCGCTCCTTGTCGCCTTTCCCAATGACCGTTAACGCCTTCTGGTTCAGGTCTATATCCAGGAGCCTCAGGTGCGCCATTTCCGAGACCCTTAGACCGCAATGGTAGCCCAATAGGACCACCAGGCTTACTTTTAAGGCCTCTAAATCGCCTTTCTGAAGGCCCTGTACCATGGCAGCCCTGGCTTGGGGCGGCAAGGGACGGGGATTCCGCTGGGGGCTGCGAATCGCGAGGTTATGAAACACGGCTGTGGGGTCGTTGGTGATTTGCTGGATGGAGGCCAGGTAGCGGTAGAAGGACCTGGTCGAGGCCAATATTCGTTTCATGGACCTGGTGGAATAGGAACCGCGGGCCTTGCCGGCCGGCGTTTGGCCTGGTTTGGTTAATAATCCCACGAACCTGGCCAAATCCTGGGGTTTGGCCGTAGCCGGAGTCAACCGGGATTCATCCAGGAACTGTTTAAGCACCCTCAGATCCTGGTGATAATTTGATTTAGTGTGGGGGGATTTTCGAAGGGCCAAGAAACCCGAATAGGGCTCCAGCAATTGAAGGTCGTCAGGGCGGTTAAAGGCTTGGGATGGATTATCGTCGGCCATAACTCCTCCTTCGTAACTTCTATAATTGTAGTTATAGAAGTTACGAACCCAATTGTCAACCAAAATGACTCAAGGCCCGGCGCGGGGCCCCAACTGGATTCAATGCCTGGTTCAGAATTCACAGGCTTTAAAGGCCGTTTTTGCGCGCAATCAGTGTTTTTTTAAACGATCTCAGGACCAGCTCGACCAGAACCCTCAGTCCATTTTCGCTTTTAAAGGTCCAATTGAAATAAAAAATCATCGAGGTGTTTTTGAAAAATCTCGGGCGCTTCCAAGGGCGGCAAGTGACCGACCTGTTCCAAAATTTTCAACTTTGCGCCAGGAATGATCCGGGCCATGGATTCCGACTCCGAATTCGGGATTAAAGCATCCTCGGATCCAGCCAAGATCAGGGTTTTTACTTTCAACCCCGGAAGTAAGTCCGTTTGATCCCTTCGGTCCGCCATAGCCCTTTGGGCCAAGCTGACCGCCACAGGTTTTGCGGCCCATATCCAACGGCTGACGGTTTTAGCCAATGAAGTATTTCGAGCCAATGTGGTTTTACCCAAAAGTACTGGAACCATGGCTTCCGCCAAAAAAGCGGTTCCCTCTTTTTCGACTTTCAAAGCGGTGTCCAAACGCTTTTGACGGGCCTCGGGTTGGTCCTTTCCGGCCCTGGTGGAGACCAGAAGGATCCCTTTCACGAGCCCGGGAAATTGACGGATAAATTCCAAAGCCCAATAACCACCCATGGAGATGCCGCCAAGGACAAAGGGACCCTTAATTCCTTTTTCTTGAAGGTGTTTTTCCAATCCCAGGGCAGCCTCTTGCAGCGTAAAACTTGCGGTTGCCAAAGGGGATTCCCCAAATCCCGGAAAATCCGGCAAAATCAATTGGAACCCAGGAGGAGTCTGAAGGTTTTCCCAAAGCAGGTGGGAAAGGGGAAAGGCGTGAAGAAGAACAACCGGAAATCCCTCTCCGAAGACTTGGGATTCCATTTCCAGATTAGCCAAGCGAAAAACTCCTTTGAAAAAGACGCTTTAGGACGTCCATTTTAAAGGATCGCTTTAAGGCTTAAAGTTAATTCTTTGTTTTAAATTCGGACGGGAGTTTTAGGTTTTCGGCCCAGGAGAACCGATTCTATGTTTTCGGCGGCCAAAAGGGCCATACGGTTCCTGGTTTCAACCGTGCCGCTGCCCAAGTGCGGCAGCAGCACGCAGTTATTCAGCCTTCGGAGTCCTGGGTCGACCAGCGGTTCGAACTGATAAACATCCAATCCGGCGGAAAAAATAAGGCCCCTTTTTAAGGCCTCCGCCAAGTCCTTTTCATCATGAATCAAGCCTCTGGCGGTATTGATGAATATGGACCTAGGCTTCATTCGCTTAAACTCTTTCAAGGTGAAACGGCCCTTGGTTTCAGGAGTTAAGGGTGAGTTGACACTGAGAATGTCGGATTTTTTTAAAAGGGCCTCAAAAGGGACAAACTTAGCGTTTAATGACTTCTCTACCAGACGGGATTCACGGTGCCGTTGATGGTAGAGCACTTTCATGCCCCATCCCCTTCCCCTCATCGCTACCGCCTGTCCAATCCTTCCCAACCCATAAAGTCCCAAGGTTTTACCGGTCAAATCGACCCCCAATAACATCAGGGGATGCCATCCCTTGAATTTTCCCGAACGAACCAGTCTTTCTCCCTCAGGAATCCTCCTGGCGCAGGCCAATATCAGGGCCCAGGCGATATCCGCCGTGGCCTCGGTCAGGACATTGGGTGTGTTGGTGACCCAAATTCCCTTTTCCTTCGCCGCTTGAAGGTCAATATTGTTATATCCCACCGCGTAGTTGGCGACGCATTGGAGCCTGGGCGCGGCGGATAGGACTTTCCGGGTAACCGGATCGGCCAGGGTGGTTAATAGGGCATGGACATTTTTGGCTTTGGACGCCAATTGATTTTCCGTCAGCTGTTTTTGGTTCCAGGTGACGTGAAATTTCCGCGAAAGTTTCTGATAGGCGGCCGCGGGAAGGTTATTGGTGATGAGGACGGTTTTTTTCAATGAAAATCCCGGTAATCGAAGCCTTTACTTGCCGGCTTCAGGGGTAATGGTGCCGGTCGGCGTGGCCGTTTCCTTGGGATTGATCTTGTAATAGACCTTTTGCCAGAGGTTGGGGCCTGGCGTATTGGTGATGGTCGCGGTGGGGGTGAAGGTCGGGGCAACTCTGGCGTCGACCAATATCCTTCGGTCATGGCCGCCTTTTTTTACCGTCTCCAAAACGTCCACTTCCATGGCGTACTCGGATTTCGCCAGGTTAAAGAACCTGCCGTAGAGGGTGACCCTTTCCCCTTTTTCCAGCTGGTCTAATTCCGTCAAATCCCCCGCCTGGGTTTTAAAAAGCAAAAGGGGAAAGCCATAATGAAAATCATCACTTTCCTTCAAGCCAAATTGAAGAACATGATATTGGTTGACGTCAAACCCAATGGCGCTCAAGCGCTCCTTATACTGGTAGGGCGGCATCCATTTAAGGGAGCTAAAGGTGCCGTCAATTTGAATTTGGCGCCAGTTATTGATCTCGTTGTAATGGGTGCGGAGAAAATCCAGATCCATGATTTCGTATTGAGCCATGTTAAATTCCTCGGCGGGCTTGGCCAGGAGGATCGAACCAGTGAGTAAAAGGCCGAAAAGGGTTGTAAAATAAAGTTTTTTCAAGAACCTACTCCTCGTTTGAAGTGCGGCCTTTTTAAGAGGGTCCATTATAACTGGTACCCCCTGCCCTACCAAATGGTTTTTGGCGCGCTTCCCTGTCCCAAAAGGCGGAGTTTCACTTTAAAAACCTCCCGCCATTGGCCGCCGGACTCCGGTCTCGCCCGGGCTTTCAAAACATGGGGGTCAAGTTAAAGTGGAAACTAGGCGGCCCTGCCTGGTCCAGCCTCCAAGCCACGTCGAACCGGAGCATGACCAGGGCCCTTTGATAGACAAAATTATAAAATCGGATTCCCGTTCCGATGCTGCTGAGCAAGGGCGCCGAGGGAAGGTCCTGCAATTGGTTGGAAACCACGCCTGCGTCCAAGAACCCCGCCAGCTCGATATCCTTGATCAGGACAAACGACAGGGGCTGTGGCACGAAATTCATGTTGGTGGCGATCGGATAACGGAACTCCATGTTCCAGAGGCCTAAATTGGACCCAAAAAAGGTCCCTGCCCCGTAGCCCCGGATGGTCGTGAAAAAAGCCTGGAAGGGCGCGTCATCCCCGATAAAAAAGGACTGGGGATTGGGGCCCTGGGAAGTCATGGCGACGATACGGTTCGCCCAGATCAAGTGGTTCAAAAACCCGATATCGGCGTAAAACTGGGTCTCCAACAAAAGGTTCGCGAAGGAAACATTGGCGTCCAGGACCGGGACCGCGTGCAGCAGGGTGAAATTCGCCGCGTATCCGCTGCTCGGCCAAAACTGGGTGGCCCGCCGCTTGTCCTGGACCAGGGAGACGCGGTAATAGTTGGCCACGTTCCACTGGTCCGTGTTTTGGAAATAATTGGAGATACCCTCGGAGAAACGCAGGAACAGGGGGCTTCCCTGGAAACGCTGGGTCCCCAACCCGTACTCGAACCTCGTGGTCTGGTCCAGGGGATAGGTGAAATTCACGTCCAGCCCATTCTCGTTGTTGCGGTACTCATCCACCAGGCTCCCCGTTTGGACGTCGAAGATCCTGAAAAAATTCTGGAAATAAAAAAAGTTGAGGTCCACGGTCGTCCGCCAGGCGGAAAACTGGTAATTGGCCTCGACGCCCGTACGGACGCTGGGAATGGTGTCCCCCAGGATGGCCAGCCTGTGGTCGCCCAGGTAATCGCTCATTTGGAGGACACCTCCCCCCACGAAGCCGAAGGAACTGTCATAGCCGGCCAGGAAAAGAAGAATGTCCGGGGATATCTTCAGGTGGTAATCCCTGGACACGATCTTAAAATTGGGCTGGACTTCCAGCGGGGGCGAGGGGGGGCTTTCGCCCGCCTTGTTGACGGCCGTGACATAGTAAAAATAATTCTCGCCCGTTTGGACGTCATAATCCGTGAAGCGTCCCTGCCGAACCGGGGAGACGGTTCCGACCAGGTCGAAATCCCCGTCCGCGGTCTTGGATCGGAAAACATGGTAGCTGGTTACGGCTTCCTGTTCCACGGCGGTCACGGGCCACTGGAGCTGGACCAAATTGGACGCTTCCACGACTTCCAAGCGGGAAACGGCCATGGGCGGCGCCGCCGGTTCTTTTTTGTCCTTCGCCGAATCCTGCTCCGTTTTTTCGGCGTTGTCCTGGTTCTCCGCGTCCTTAGGGGGAGCGGCGGCCGAGGGAATCAAGTTCGACGCGTTGTCGAAACGATTGGCCAAATAGCCGGAAGCATCGGAGGGCGGGGGGGTTGGTTCCAGCTTTTCAGCGCGAAACAGGGAGAGGGATTCCTGGCCCCGCCGGTAAAGACAGCAATAAAAATCCTCCGCGCCGGGGCCGGGGGCTGCGCTGAGGATGTCCACGAAGCTATTCGTCAGCTGGGTCAAATGGCTTCCATCCAAATCCATGCGGTAGAGGTTGAAAATCCTCTTGTTCTTATTGGACGTCAGGTAAATCGAGTTCTTCGCGATTCGAAAAGAGGAGACGGTTCCCAGGTCGCCTCCCACTAAAATAGGCGTCTTTAAGGGCAAGCCCCGGGAATCCAAATCCACCCGCTTGAGCCTGGTTTCCCCGCCGCCCTCCTCGAGGTAAAAAAGGCTGGCGCCGTCCGGCGAATAACAGGCCCAGGATTCGCTTTCCTGGTTGTCGGTGAGCCGGTCGATCTTCCCGGTGGCCAGTTCCAAGCGGTACAAATCCACGGTGCGGTAGTCAAAACCGGAAAAAAGCAGGAACTTTTGGTCCTGGGACCAGGACGGCGAATAGATCAAGGGCATAAGGGGAACCTTGAGTTCCCTCGTCTTGCGGCTGCCCAGGTCGATGGTTTTGAGGATATAGTCGCCATCCCGGTTGGAGGCGAAGGCGAGTTCTTTACCGTCCGGGGACCAGGCGATTCCCGATCCCTGGGTTTGGAAATTTTCCCGGAGGAGGGTTGTCTTTTTCTTGGTGGAAACTTCCCAAAGGACCAGGTCCCTTCCCTTCAGGTAGGCCGCCCATTTCCCATCGGGCGAGGCCGCGGCCTTGGCGACCCCCATCTCCAAGGAATCCCCGTATTTGTCCGGAGGAGGCATCCCTTGGATCCTCGCCCAGGCGCTGGACTTGATGTAAAAATGCCAGTTCTCGAAAAGCTCGTTCAGGGAAACCCCCAGGACGGACTTCAGGACCGTGTCGGCCTGCTGGTTGGAGGCCATTTTTTTCATCATCTGGTAGACCTTCTCGGGGCCGTAAAGCTGGGAGGCGTATTCCAAGATGCTTTGGGATTCCTTGTAAGCCATGTAAACCTGCTCGAAATGGTCGAAGGATTCCAGCATATTCAGGGGGATGACCTGGTCGTTCAGGACCGCGTCCCGCAGGACCATCTCTCCCTGGGATTCCCAATGCTGGGCCGTCCACTCAGCCATGCCCTCCATCATCCAATTGGGGACGAAGACCGCCTTGAAGAGGTTCACCGAGCGCCAACCCTCGCCGTAAATCATGTCGTACTGGAAGGCATGGGTCAATTCATGGGTGATGACCTTCTCGAACTCATGGTAGGATCCGCCCATGGGAACCACGATGCGGTTCTTGAAAACCTCGGTGAATCCCCCCACTCCCTCGGGCAGGGCCTGGGGAGTGATGTTGGTTTCCTGGAACTCGGTGGAAGTGCCGTAAATAAACAGGGGGATTTTATTCTTGGGGACGAAGTCGTAGCTTTTGCTGATCTTCAGGAAGGCCTTTTCCGCGTAGCCGGTCGCGGCCTGGGCGAGGGTCTCGCATTCCTGGTAGTAATAAATCTCGAAATGCTCCGTCTCCAGGATTTTCCATTGATGGTCCGTGTGGTACCGGACCTTGTTCATCCCAAACTCCAGGCCCCAGGAGAGGGACGGAATAGAAAGAAGGAGCGAGGCCGATAAAAGCCATCGACGGAGGGATGGAAAATTGGAGCGGCGGCCCTTCAATGGCTTCATGGACGACCCTTTGACCGGGCTAAAAATTACCTAAGATGCGCCACCCAAATGGCCGGACTTCCCCGGCGCAGCCATAGTCCCTGGTCCGCCACAAAGGCCACCTTGACGCCGTCGGGGGAAACCGCGGGAGCCCTGTGGGAAATTTGCGGGAAAATGAGGTCCTCGGCCGTGTTTAAGTTGGCGTCCAAAATCCTGATCCTCCGGGACTCGGTTAAAAATCCGTAAGGGTAGAACAAATTGAGGAATACCGACCGGCTTCTTTTTTCCTCAAACAGGACCTTTTGGGCGTCCGGATTCCAGGCGATGTTGCTCAATTCCCCCCGGCTCTCGTAAATCTTCTCCCGTTTGGTTCCGTCGGCCAACACCAGCCAAAGGGATGATTCCTTCCCCTCCTCGGCCAGGTAAAGGTAGCGGAAACCGTCGGGGGCCGGGATCACTTCCTTGACGGCGATGCCCTCCATTTTCTGGTTCTCGGCCTTTTCCTGATCAGACAACAAAGCCTCCGATTTGCCCGTTTTCAGGTTCAGGACGCGAAAGACGCCGTGGGTCCCGTCGGCATAGGAAATAAGATCGCCCGACATGGTCCAAGAAGGCGAGAGGATGGGCGAGGCGCTGGTCAGGAGCGCTTTTTTGGACTTGCCAGCTGGGTAAACATTCAATTGATAGCCCGAATCGTCCCCGGTCACGTATAAAAATTGCTTCGTCGTTTCCGACCAGGGAGTGCCGTCGCCAAAGTCCCGGACTCCGCCGCGCCGGAGGACTTCCACCCGGCCCGTTGCCGCGTCCACTTTCCAAAGGCCCCTCTCCCCACCCTTGACGGGATCGAGGATGATGGATTTGCCACCTTCCGCGAAAACGGGCCGGAAGGGGCCCTCCCCCGCCGGGACCTTGTAGGAGGTGATAAACTCCTTCTCCCTGGCTTCGATGACTTGAAGGAACCAGCCTTCCTGGGTGTGAATTGAAAAGGCCAGCTTTTGCCGGTTCGCGGTCTGGGGATTGTTTAATACTTTCAGGTCCTCCGGGGAATAGGCGATCACGCCGATATTACCCATCGGATTCTTCGAGGCTAACCCCAGCCCCGCCAGGACCGCGCGGGAATTACCGTAGGAACTGGCGTTCAGCCCCACGATCAATAAAAGGCCGAGGGTGCCGGCCGCGCACAAAATCCTCATCCCATTCAACCGCTGTTCCTGGCCCGGCGTCGAGGAAATAGTAAGCCCGACGATGGTGGCGATCAGCGCCAGGACCGCGAAAACCAGGCTCAAGAAAATAAACTGCGAAACCCAGAAGCAAATGGAGATGAAAGCCGGGGCCAACCCCAGGTATCCGGCGACCAGAAAACCGGCGCGCGCCGGCGACCGGTTCATGATGAAGGCAATGGCGTACCAGAGGAGATAAAGCAAAAACAAAATAAACAACGAGAGGAGCGCCGAAATATTTTGGACCGCCTCGACTTTTCCGACGCCGACCAGGACCCCGTAAATTCCGAGCACCACGTAGATCAGGACTTCCACCACGATCAAGGGGATCTTCCAGGCGTGGGAGAATTGCCGGTTCTTCTTATATTCGGCGGAATAGTCGTCCTGGACGCCGTTGCGGATCTTGGCGATGCACCCCAATCCCAGTCCGACGAGGAAATAGGACAAATGGGGGAGAAGCAGGGCGAAGGGAGCCTTGGCCGCCGCGGGAACCAACTCGTGGTAATGGTTAAAGATTCCCAGCAGGATAAAACCGACGGCGAAACCCATCCAGGCCGTGGTGGTCATTAATTTGGACATGGCCTTCATGAACTTGCTCTCGCGGCGCGTAACCTTCGGTTGCGCCGGTGCCGATTCAACCGGCGGAGGAATAACAGCTGCCGGAGTTGGAGCCTGATTTGCGGATTCAGCCACGATATCCCCCTTGTGATAAACAGTTATTCGTTTCCAGCTTCAAGGCGAAAAGGACGCCCTTCCTCCATATTCAAAAAAGCCCCGAATTAGAAAGCCCGGTACTCCAGTTGAAAGCCGTTGTTAGCCCTCGCCAAGAAGGAAAAGGGCAGGATGCCGTTCAGGATCTGGTCGAGTTTGACCGCCTGGTCCGTCTTCACCACCGGATCCCCCTTGATCCCGGCTAATTGGGCGGTTAATTTTACCGCGACCTCGTAATTCCCCAATTGGTCCACAAAACCAAGCTCAAAGGCTTTTTTCCCCGTCAGGACCCTGCCGTCGGCGTAAGGCGTGACGAAATTCCGGATTTCCTGGTCGGTCACCAATTCCTTTTTCTTTTTTAAGATTTCAGCCAATCGGCCCTGAAACGCCGCCTTGCGGCCGTCCAGGACGGAACCCAAAAACTGCTGGAAAACATCCATGATGGTTTCCTGGAGATATTCCCTCTCCTGGGGATTCATGGGGCGGTTAAAGGACCCCGTATCCTTGAATTTTCCGCTTTTGATCGTCTGAAAATTAACCCCGACCTTTTTCAAAAGCCCCGAGGCGTCGGGAAACTCGGCGATCACCCCAATGGAAGCGGTCAAGGTCCCGGGATCGGCGACGATCTGGTCGCAGGCGGCGGCGATGTAATAGGCCCCGGAAGCGGCCATGCTGGACATGCTGGCCACGACGATTTTCTTGCTTTCCCTGGCGCTGAGGATCTCCGAATAAATCTCCTGGGAAGGCGCGACCGCTCCCCCGGGGCTGTTGAGCCGGAGGATCAAAGCCTTTCTCGAGCTTTTCTTGAATTTTTTAATCCTGCGGACGATGTCATCGCTCTGGTAAATCGGACCGGAGATATCGATGAGGGTTATCTCGTCGGAACTGGCTAAAAAGGAGGATCCGCTGGATTTACCCACCATATGCTCGATAAAAATAACGACGAAGATGAAACTGAAAATAAAAAACGCGAAAAAGCCCAATAAAACATAAAGAAAAGTTTTGCTTTGGGGAGGCGCGGTTGGAGTGGTTGGTTTCATAGGAAGGTTATGGTAACAGACCCCGAAAAACGTTGCAATATCAACGAAAGCCGGGTTTTGTTAATCCTTCCACTGGTTTCCCAAGTAGCGGCAACTTTCGGCCCATTGTTGGGCGATACCCTCCAAAATTTCCTTTTTAACGTCCGGATTCACGGGCATCGTGGGAAATTCGGAAAGTGGGTAGAAGGCCGCGTCCCGCAAAACCGCGTCGGGTGTCACTTTCAACTCATGCTTCTCGGAGGTCACGATGAAATAAAGGTTTAAAACCTGCCGGTGATGATTGGGCGGGATCGAATCATGCACCAATACCAGCTTTCCCACCTTAATGGCAAGCCCGACTTCTTCCTGGAATTCCCGGACCAGGGCCTGCTCCACGGTCTCGCCAAAATCCACCCCTCCGCCGGGAATGAGCCAATAGCTTTTATCGTTTTTCTCATGGCGGACCAGGAGGATTTTGCCGTCCTTAACCAAAATGCCGGCCGCGCGGATTCGAATATTTTGCATAAAGCCACCCCGTTTTGCCACAGATGAACACGGATAAATCATTCAAAACCATCAGATCTTTCATCATTATTTTAAACGACTTTACCTGGGAACGGTTGCATTCTTATCCATGTTAATTCGTGTTCATCTGTGGCGAAATGTGCTTTTGAAGCTCTTCTAAGACGCTTTCCATCGTTGGGTAATGATCCAGGTTGATCCATTCCACGTTGTGCTGGTGCTTGAACCAAGTCCATTGGCGCTTGGCGTATTGGCGGGTCCGGCGGAAAATCCGCTCCAGGGCCTGGGCTCGCGTCATCTCTCCCTTGTGATGGGCCGCCGCCTCGGCATAGCCGATGGCCCCCCAAAGAGGGTGATCCTCCCCCAGGCCCAGTTCCATCAAATTCCTTGTTTCGTCCAAAAGACCGCCTTCCCACATGGCCTTGGATCTTTCCAGGAGTATTTTATCGAGATTTTCACGGGACCGCTCCAAGCCCAAAAACAATACCTTATCCTCCCCCAAGGGTTCCAATCCCGCGGGTTTTTCCGAGAGATCAAAGGTCTTTTCCAAGGCCCGGCAAACCCGTTGCAGATCGTTGGGATGTAGCCTGGCAGCCGCCTCCGGATCCCGGCTTTTGAGCCAATCGTGGAGCCCTTCCTTCCCGAGCTCAAGGGCTTTGTCGCTGACCATGGCCCTCACCTCGGGATCGGGAGAAGCCCCGGCAGGCGCCCCCTCCACTAAAGCCCTGAGGTAGAATCCCGCGCCTCCAACCACGATGAAGTTCTTGGCGTTAGCCTTCCCCTTCTCAAGGATCGCTTTAGCTTCTTGGGCGAATTCCACCGCGTTCCAGTTGTCCTTGGGATCCCTGGAGCCGATTAAGTGGTGAGGAACCTTCTTTTGCCATTCCAGGGAGGGCTGGGCCGTCCCCACGGCAGTCCCCCGATAAACCTGGAAAGCGTCAGCGGAGATAATCTCGGCCCCGATCCGGAGGGCCCATTGGTAAGCGACTTCGGATTTTCCCACGCCGGTGGGGCCAACCAAAATAGGTAATTTGGAATGAGGATCTAGGAATTCGGAATTTTCAGGCATACACCCCGCCAGCCAATAGATTCACGGCTTTATAAATCACCCTCACCCTGCCCTCTCCCTTGAGGGGAGAGGGCAGGGTGAGGGGGAAAGTAATTTCAGTGCCGGTCAAACCTTCGGTAAAGTTCCGAAAGCGGTATGGAAAGGATCGTCGGGCGTCCATGGGGGCAGGTAAAGGGCAGGTTGGCTTCCCTCATCCGGTTGATCATCCCTACCATTTGCTCCTCATTGAGGCGGTCCCCCGCCATTACGGCGCTCCGGCAGGATAAAAAGGTCGCCGTCCTTTCCCTGGCCTGGTCCAGCCGGTTCTGGCTTTTCACTCCGGAAGCATCCTGCGCCGACAGGTCATCGACCAGGTCTTTCATCAAGTTGACGAGGTTTTTGCCGGCCAAATCGGCCGGAACACTGCGAATGAGGAAAGTGTTGCCGCCAAAGGGAGCCGTTTCCATTCCCAGCTCCATCAAGGCTTCCGTGTTGTTCTTCAACACCTGGGCTTCCTTGGCGCTCAATTCCACCGTGACCGGAACCAACAAGGGCTGAACCTCCAGTTCCTTTTCCCGGACCCCTTTCATGAGCCGCTCGTAATTGAGCCTCTCGTGGACCGTATGCTGGTCGGCGATAAACATCTCCGAGTCCGACTGAAAAACGATGAAGGTATTGAACAACTGGCTGAAATTATAAAGTGATACTTGAGGGTCGATCCGGCGGACTTGCAGGGCGTCCTTGCCGAATCCGTGCTCCACAAAACTGGCTAAAGGGTCGGAAGGCGGGGTCCCTTCCCCGCTGGTGGCATAACGCTGGGCGATCTTGTCGTATAAGTTGGGGGTTGCCTGTGCCCCAAAGCCGGGAATAGTTCCAGGCTCGTTTAAGAGGGTTGGATTGGCAAAGGTCGTGGCATAGGAGGTGTTGGAAGAGGGGCCATTGGACATGGGCACTGCCGGGGCCGGAGCCAAGGGCTGAAGCGAACCAGGCGCCGATAACAAGGCGCTTCGAATGGCCCTTACAACCGCTTCATAGACTTCCCTGTCTTTGGCGAACTTAACTTCTTTCTTGGTCGGATGGACATTCACGTCCACCTGATCCTCGGGCAGCTCGATAAAGAGAACCGCAACCGGAAACCGCCTGGTGGGCAAGAGGGTATGAAAAGCCGTCATGACCGCGTGGCCCAGGGAGGGATTGGCGATCCAACGCCGATTGACGAAATAAAGCATATTTTCCCTGGTGGGCTTGGTGATGGTGGGGGCGCTGACCACGCCGGTAATCCTGATGCCGTTGGATTGTGCGTCAACCGGTAAAAAAGACGTTGAAAGATCCCTGCCGAAAACCTTGGAAAGCCTGGCCGGAAACTCCGAAGGGGCCGCCTGGAGGGATTCCTTTCCGTCGATTGTCAGCTTGAAGCCGACATGGGGAAAGGCCAAGGCATAGGTCGTCATGACCATGACGACGTGATTTTCCTCGGTGCTTTGCTTCTTCATGAACTTCATGCGGGCAGGGGTGTTAAAGAAAAGGTTGGCGATGCTGATGGTGGTCCCGACCGGCCTGCCTGTCTCAATCGTCTTGGGGGCCGCCCCGCCCTTAATCTTGACGGAAACTCCGGAAAGGGATTCGGCGGTGCGGGTCGAAAGCTCGAAATGGGAAACGGAGGCGATGCTGGCCAGGGCCTCGCCCCGGAAGCCGAAGGTATGGAGGTGGGACAGGTCGTCCACCGAGTAAATCTTGCTGGTAGCGTGCTTTTGGACGGCCAATTGGGCGTCCTCCGGCGTCATTCCTTCCCCGTTGTCGGTCACCTTGATCAGGCGGCTCCCGCCTTCCTGAATCTCAACCTCAATGAAGGTCGCCTTCGCGTCCAGGGAATTCTCCACGAGTTCTTTCACAACGGAGGATGGGCGCTCGACCACTTCCCCAGCCGCGATTTGGTTAATTACTTTTTCTGGAAGGGTTTTAATCTTATTCATGGTTAACCTTTATCGGACATTGGGAAAGGGGTGTCAACTGGGAAAGCAAAAGCCCTTGAAACCCTTCAACCGATATAACCGCCCTTCTGCAGGTTCCAAAGCTTTTTGTAAAGGCCCGGTTTACGGATGAGTTCCCGGTGGCTTCCCTGCTGGACCACCCTTCCCCCATCCAACACCACGATGATGTCCGCGCTCATGATCGTGGAAAGTCGGTGCGCGATGATGATGGATGTTCGCCCCTTCATCAGACCCTTGAGGCCCTTTTGGATTTGATGTTCCGTTTCCGAGTCCAGCGAGGAAGTGGCTTCATCCAAAACCAGGATTTTTTTGT
>Ga0265319_1000600_pt1 | contig 24070 bp, 20 predicted proteins | sample 4824metaG_FD_192443 | JGI IMG/M metagenome (GOLD analysis project Ga0265319, IMG submission 192443) | Rhizosphere microbial communities from Carex aquatilis grown in University of Washington, Seatle, WA, United States - 4-8-24 metaG | ecosystem: Host-associated > Plants > Roots > Rhizosphere >...
CACCATCTCGACCGCAAACTGCCGGAGGACGTCGCCTTCGCCGAGAGCCGCATTCGCTGCGAGACCATCGCCGCCGAGGATATCCTGCACGACCTCGGCGCCATCAGCATGATGAGTTCCGATTCGCATGCCATGGGCCGCATCGGCGAAGTCATCACCCGCTCGTGGCAAACGGCGGACAAGATGAAGCAGCAACGCGGGTCGCTGCCGGGCGAAGGCGCGGGCAACGACAATCTGCGGATCAAACGCTACATTTCCAAATACACCATCAATCCCGCGATTGCCCACGGCATGGCGCATGCCATCGGCTCCGTGGAGGTCGGCAAGCTGGCCGACTTGGTTCTCTGGCGGCCCGCCTTTTTTGGGGCGAAGCCCGAAATGGTGCTTAAGGGCGGCTTCATCGCCTGGTCGCAGATGGGCGACGCCAACGCCTCCTTGCCCACGCCGCAACCCGTTTTCATGCGCCCGATGTTTGGCGCCTTTGGCTCGGGCCCGGGCTCGTCGTGCATCGCCTTTGTCAGCCGGCTTTGCCGCGACCAAGGCGTCGCCGCCGGCTACGGGTTGCGCAAACGCATTGACGCCGTGCAAGCCTGCCGCAAACTCGGCAAAAAGGACATGAAATGGAACGATGCCACCCCGCGGATCACGGTCGATCCGGAAACTTACGCCGTCACGGCTGATGGCTTGCCGCTGGTGTGCCAACCGGTCCGCGTGCTCCCGCTGGCCCAACGCTATTCCCTGTTTTGAAAACGCCGGACGAGGATTGGCTGTTGTGGCAACTCGCGGATTCCGCCTTTCCGACCGGAGGCTTTGCGCACAGCGTGGGATTGGAAGCCGCCTGGCAACAGGGCGAGATTCGCAACCCCGCCGAGTTATCGTCTTTTCTCGAAGCCAGCCTGCGGCAATTGGCTCACTCGGCGCTGCCGTTCGTGGCCGCGGCGCATGACGCTCCGGAACAGGGAGCGGAACTGGACCGCTTGTCCGACGCCTTTCTCACTAATCATGTGGCCAACCGCGCCAGCCGCGCGCAGGGCCGCTCTGTCTTGATGGTGGTGGAAAAAACTTTCGGTTTGGCACACTACTCGCTGCCCTTCGGGCATTTCGCGCCGGTATTTGGCGGCACTGCCCGCCGGCTCGGCCTGCCTCGGATGAGCACGACCCATCTTTTCTTCTTCCAGCATTTGCGCGCGTTGGTTGCCGCCGCCATCCGGCTGGGCATCGTCGGCCCCATGGAAGCGCAGGCCCTCCAGCACCGCCTGGCGCCTACGGCGCGGGAGATACTTTCCCGCAGCGAGCATTTGCCCGTTTCCGCCATGGCCCAAACGGCGCCGATGCTGGAACTATGGCAGGGAACCCAGGACCGCCTCTACTCCCGCTTGTTTCAAAGCTGACCATGAAAGCCCATACGCATCACGACCACGACCATGGCCACGACGATACCCATGCGCACGGCCATGGCCACACGCACGAACACCTCGACCACCCCGGCCATTTCCACGAACGCGACCAACCGCTGCATCGCGATTTCCACCAGCGTGCGTTCACGGTCGGGGTGGGCGGGCCGGTGGGCAGCGGCAAGACGGCATTGATGCTCGCGCTGTGCCGGCAATTGCGCCGACAAATGAACATCGCTGCCGTCACCAATGACATTTTCACCCGGGAAGACGGCGAATTCCTCATCCGCAACCAGGCGCTGGAAGCCGAGCGCATCCGGGCCGTGGAAACCGGCGGCTGTCCGCATGCGGCCATCCGCGAAGACATTTCCGCCAACCTGCTGGCGCTGGAGGAACTCCATCAGCAATTTCACCCCGACCTGATGCTGCTGGAATCCGGCGGCGACAACCTGGCCGCCCACTTCAGCCGCGAGTTGGCCGATTACACCATCTACGTCATTGACGTTGCCGGGGGTGACAAAATCCCGCGCAAAGGCGGCCCGGGCATCACGCAGTCTGACCTTCTGGTCATCAACAAAACGGATCTGGCCGCCGCCATCGGTGCGGATTTGGGCGTGATGGAGCGCGACGCACGGCTCATGCGCGGGCACGGCCCGTTCGTGTTTGCGCAAGTCAAGCACGGCCTCGGGGTGGATGAAATCATAAACCACGTTATCCATCACTGGCAGCACGCCGTGGGCATCGCCCATCGTCATTCCGCCGCTGGAGAAAAATGAGAGGGCGCAACCCAATAAAATCATCAAGACGCGAACCGGTGAAAACGATTATGCCTGCGGCCAGGGAATCCTCCAGCCTCGTTTAAAAAATGATCGCACATCTCTTGCCGTTGCCGAAAAACCTCAAGGGAAAGATTTTAGGCATCTATGGACTGCTGATCGGGGCGAACCTGGCGGTGTGGATTTGGGCGGTGATCTCCTTCCACGCTTATCCGTTGTTGCTGGGAAGCTCGCTGTTGGCCTATACGTTTGGCCTGCGCCATGCGGTGGACGCCGATCATATTGCCGCCATTGACAATGTCACCCGCAAGCTGATGCAGCAGGGGAAAAGACCGTTGGCCGTTGGCCTTTTCTTCTCCCTGGGCCACTCCACGGTCGTGTTTGGCCTGTCCGTCGTCATTGCGGTGACTTCCGCCGCGATCAAGGACCGCATGGAACCCGTGCATGTCATCGGCAGCATGGTGGGCACCTCCGTGTCCGCCTTTTTTCTGCTGGCGATAGCGGCGGCGAACACGATCGTCCTGGTTTCGGTCTACCGGATGTTCCGGGTCGTCAAGGCGGGGGGCGGCTACGTCGACGAGGATTTGAACCTGATTCTTGCCCAGCGTGGCTTTTTGGGGCGGATTTTCCGCCGGGTATTTCACCTCATCGAAAAAAGCTGGCACATGTATCCGCTCGGTTTTCTTTTTGGCCTGGGGTTCGACACAGCGACGGAAATCGGCCTGCTGGGCATCTCCGCCACCCAAGCGTCCAACGGGCTGCCGATCTGGTCCATTCTGGTCTTTCCGGCGCTTTTCACGGCCGGAATGGCGTTGGTGGACACTACCGACAGTATTTTGATGCTGGGCATGTACGGCTGGGCGTTTGTGAAGCCAATCCGGAAACTCTATTACAACCTGACCATCACGTTTGTCTCGGTGGCCGTGGCGTTGGTGGTTGGCGGCATTGAGGCGCTGGGCCTGGTGGTCGACCACTTTGAGTTGCATGGGACCGTCTGGAATTCGGTTCGTGGGCTCAACGATAACTTGGGCGCGTTGGGCTTCATCATTATCGGCATCTTTGTCGCCAGCTGGGTGGTTTCGATTACGGTCTACCGGCTCAAACGGTACGACGAAATAAAACCCAGCCAGCTGTCGGTTAAAAATTAATCCGGGCCGCCGCCCGGGCCTTGGTAAAGGAGTGCAGCGGCTTCGTCGAGCAAGGCGAAGTCTAGCGGCGCCAAGGTGGCGCCGGCCGCTTCGCCATGTGCGCAGGCCAGGGTAAACGCGGATCCGGCTTTGGCAGTTTCGGCGAAGGGAGTTTGCTGGATGAATCCGGTCGTGAGTTGGTGGCGGCGGTCCCCGGCGGGCCGGCCTTCCCCGAGAAAAAAGCGCCGCGAGTTGTCCCCGTTCACCCTGTGGATAAAAATGCGCGGGAAAGACGGCGGCGCGTGGGAGAAAACGCCCCAGAGTCGCAGTCACCGGTGGAAAATTTCGGCCGCAATGATGAAAAGTTTTTGTCATTGACCCGGTGAAGTATGAAGAGAATTCAAACGGAGCGATGGAAAAATAACCGGCCGGAAAAAAGGGGGATGGTTGAGGGAGATGGGCCCGGCTACCCGGCCCTTTTCGCGGGTGATTTGCCATGTCTTCAGGATTTCGGGCCATTTAGTTCAGTGAACAATTTTCACGAAAAATAAACGCCGGCCGCATTAATAAAAATTAACGCCGAACAAAATTTCTCCGGGCCGGCCTTTTCCTTCTTTTAACGCGAGTGTTACAATTTGGCATCGGGGTTGCTGAAACGTTTTCACTGCAACCGCCGGCTGACTGCTCTCATCACCACGCTAACTTCCAACCACAGCGGGCGCGAATTGCAGCGGAGAAACCCGTCACTATGAATAATCCATCTGCGTTCAAACTGATCCGCCGTTGTTTGTTGACCGGTGGTGTTTTGGCAGGCAGCGCTGCTCTGGCGCTGGCCCAAGACGCTCCCACCCTGGCGTCGTTGCAGCAACAGAACCAAGCCTTAAACGATCGCCTCAAGGTGCTGGAAGCCATGGTCCAAAAAGAGGGCTTGGTGCCCAGCGGGACCGCGGCCAAACCAGCGTCGCCGTTCGCGAATGTCACGGTCAGCGGTTTTGTGCAAAGTTCATATTTCAGCGATTTGGAAAACAGTTCCTCGCAGCGCATTGCCAGCTATCTGTGGAACAACAAGAACAACAACTTTTCCATCAACAAGGTCAAGGTGACCATTGCAAGTCCTGCGGCGGTTCGCAGTGATACGGATTGGAGCAGCGCTTTCCGCGTGTCATTTATGGGTGGAGAAGACTCGTCGGTGTTGAATTCCGGCGCGGCCATCAACGGCTTCGAATATTTGCGTGAGGGTTATGTGGAAGTAAATGCCCCCATTGGCAACGGCCTCATTATCCGGGCGGGCGAATTGATCTCGCTCCTGAACTGGGAATCGGGCGACGGCGGCGCGGCGAACCCGAATTTCTCCCAGGGCTATCAATGGTGGTACACCGGCAACGGTCCATCTGCCGGCGTGCAGGCGGATTACGCGTTCGCGGATTGGATCAGTTTAACCGCGCGGGTGGATAACGGCCTGTATGCCGGCCCGGTGGGCAATGCGAACAAAAAGGCGGGCATGGCATCACTTAATCTCAAACCGACCAAGGAATTTTGGTTCAATGTCATTGGGTTTGGCGGCCTGGGTGGTGGCACGCTGGATGCGAACGGAGCTTCGGTAATCGGCGGATATCAGCTCACCCCGGAATTGGGCACCGGGTTTGAGGGAGACTACTTTAGTTTTCATAACCAGGGCAAACCCTCGGGCGAGTTGGATTCGGTCGGCGGCTGGATTTGGTATGATTTTACGCCCAAATACGGCATCGCTTTCCGGGCGGAATATCTGGATGACCCGCAAGGGGTGGGTCTGAATGGCGGACCAAACCCGTTTGGTCCGGGCTCCGGAATCTTGTCGCCGTCCCCGAGCGGAGACTTGGAAAGCTTCACCCTCACGTTCAATTGGCGTCCGACATCCTACTTGAAGATCCAACCGGAATTTCGGGTGAACCACACGTCCTACAAGGGTGGCTTCAACGGCAAGCAAAACGAATATGTTGCTGGTGTCGGTGCGACGGTCTCTTTCTAAGTCGCATCTGTTTTTTAATCTTCAGGTTAATATTTTCCCACTATTCAAACTTAACAAATTCATCGTCATGAAAAAGCATCTCCTTACCATAGCGGCCCTCGCGGCCTCTTTGAACCTTGCGACTCCCGCTCCGGCGGCCGACACGCCCGCTCCGCCGGAAGTGCCGCCCACGGTTAAAATCGGCATCCTCCACTCCCTGAGTGGCACCATGGCGATCAGCGAAACATCCCTGCGTGATGTGCTGCTCTTCGCGTTTGACCAAATCAACGCCTCCGGCGGCATCAAAGTCGGCGGAAAATCCTACAAGATTGAGCCCGTGGTCGTGGACGGCGCCTCGAACTGGCCGTTGTTTGCGGAAAAGGCCAAGCAGTTGCTGGAAGAGGACAAAGTGGCGGTCACTTTCGGCTGTTGGACTTCCGTCAGCCGCAAATCCGTACTGCCCGTATTCGAGAAGGATAACGGAATGCTGTTCTACCCTGTGCAATACGAGGGCGAAGAGTTGTCCAAGAACATCTTCTACACCGCGGAGGCCGTTGGCCAGCAGGCGACGCCGGCGGTGGATTATCTTCTGGCCCAGGGCAAAAAGAAATTCTACCTCATCGGCACGGACTACGTCTACCCGCAGACCACCAATCTGATCCTTTACAAATACCTGCTGCTGCATGGCGTGCCGGTTGCGAACATCGGCGGGGGTTTGCGCAAGGATGCGGATGGCAAGGTCATTTCGGCCGGGCAGTATGTGCCGTTTGGCCACACCGACTTCCAGCAGATTGTGGCCGACATCAAGCAGTTTTCCGCCAGCGGTGACGCCTGCGTGATCAACACCATCAACGGCGACTCCAATGTGCCCTTCTTCAAAGAAGTTGTCGCTGCGGGATTGACGACGTCGGATTGCCCGGTGGTTTCCTTCAGTTTGGCAGAGGATGAACTGCGCAGCATGCCGACCAAGGACATGGTGGGCGAACTCGGCTGCTGGACTTACTTTATGTCGCTGAGCACCCCGGCCAACACCGCATTTCTTAAAAGCTGGGCCGACTGGTTGAAAACCGAAACCCATCCCGGCGTGATCAAGGAAAACCGTGCGGTGGACAGTCCCATGATCCTCTCCTATGACGGCGTCTTTTTGTGGAAGCAGGCGGTCGAGAAAGCCGACTCTTTTGACGTGGACAAGGTCCGTGCCGTCTTGGAATCCGGTGACGACAGTTTCGACGGGCCGGGCGGTAAAATCACCATGACCAAGAATCACCACGCCACGAAGAACGTCTACATCGGCGAGACCAAGGCCAACGGGCAATTCAAGATTCTGCAGACATTTGACCAGGTTCCGGGTGAGCCCTTCTTGCTGAAGGATTTGGACGCCAAGCTGGCCGCTGGCAAGTAGAGACTGTTACCGGCCAATGCAAATGACTTCAATCAAAAGGGGCGGAGCAACTGCTCCGCCCCTTTTTGCCTTAAGATGAAGCTTCGAGGGAAAACATTTATTGCGCTGGGGCTGCTGTTGCTTTGCCTGCACGCCGAAGCGGCCGACGTCCCGACTCCGGACGATGCGGCGGTCCGCCAGCTTTTGACCCAGGCCATTACCGGCAATGGCGCGACGCAGCAAAAGCTGCTGGCAAGTGTGGGGGATTCCGGTTCGAAAACTGCTGCGGATGTCTTGAGGGCTTGGACGCGCGATCAGGTATACCTGTATCCCGAGGCTGACGGCTCCAAAGTGCCCGTGCTGCTGGAGGATACACTGGATGCAAATGGAAAGGCCCGGGCCATTCGCGTGATTGACGGGCTTGTGCTCAAAGATGCGGGTGGCAAGGAACTACGGTTTGGCAACAGTGAATTGGATACGGCGGATACGGACATGCGCTTGCGGTCGGCCATCAGCCAAACGATCGACACACTTTCTTTGTCGAGCCCCGAGGTGGACAGCCGTTGGTCAGCGGTGAACAAATTGGGCAATTCCCAAAAGGTCAGTTACATTCCCATCCTCCAGTCCAGGCTGGCGAAGGAGACGGATGCCTCGGTGAAGCGGGCGATCTTAGTGGGCATAGCAACGTTGCAAATCAATGACCAGGATCCAGCGGTGGAACTGGCCGCGATAAAGCAATTGCAGGATCTGGATGCGATTGGGAGTCTGGATATTCTGCAAAAGCTCGTTTCGGACGGGAAGGCGGGCGGCACAGTGGTGCAAGCCGCCAAATTGGCGATAAGATCCATCCAGACCCACATTTGGTTTGTGAATTTCTACGGCACGATCTTTCACGGTCTCAGCCTGGGCTCCATTTTGTTGGTGGCGGCGCTTGGGTTGGCCATCACCTTCGGGCTGATGGGGGTCATCAACATGGCGCACGGGGAGATGATTGCCATTGGCGCGTACACCAGTTACGTCGTGCAAAACTTGTTTGGCGATGGTTTCTCCTTCAACGTCACGCTGCCCTTCAATGTTATGGGCAAACCACTCGGTTTCGGCTTGAGCCTACCCGGTTTGCACGCCACCGGCTGGTTCTACCAGAGTTATTTTCTGTTTGCGATTCCCCTCAGTTTTATGACGGCGGCGCTGGCGGGGTTGGTCTTGGAACGCGCCGTCATTCAATTCCTGTACCGCCGCCCCCTTGAGTCGCTGTTGGCCACCTGGGGGGTGTCGCTGGTAATGCAGCAGTTGTTCCGCATGGTGTTTGGGGCGAACAATGTCCAGGTCAATTCGCCGTCTTGGCTGCTGGGCCACTTTACCGTGCATGACGTCTCGTTTGGTTACAACCGCGTTTTCGTCATTGGATTCGCCTTTGTCATTGTGTTTGGCACCTGGCTGCTGCTCAGCAAAACTCCCCTCGGTTTGCTGATTCGAGCCGTGATGCAAAACCGTTCGATGGCTTCCTGCATGGGTGTGCGCACCAGCCGCGTGAACATGATGACCTTCGCCTTTGGTTCGGGCTTGGCGGGCTTGGCGGGAGCTTTTCTCTCGCAAATTGGCAACGTCGGCCCGAGCTTGGGCCAGAGTTATATTGTGGACAGTTTCATGACGGTAGTGGTGGGAGGCGTGGGCAGCATCATTGGCACGGTGTATGCCGCATTGGGCATCGGCACGGCCGACCAGGTCCTCCAGCAATTGTTCGGCTCGCCGGTGATGGGCAAGATCATCGTGCTGGTTTGCATAATAATTTTCCTGCAACGGAGGCCGGGCGGGCTATTTTCCATTCGCGGCCGAAATCTGGATTAACACCATGCGGGCCAAAACGACCAATTTTGAATTGTGGTTTGTGGCACTGGCTGCGTTGGTGCTGCTCGTCGTCCTCCCGGGGTTGAATGCGTTTACCGCCCCGGACAGTATGCTGCATGTCAGCGATTTTACGATCAACGTCTACGGCAAATATTTGTGTTACGGCATCGTGGCGATCAGCGTAGATTTGTTATGGGGCTACACCGGACTGCTGAGTCTCGGCCAATGCCTGTTTTTCGCCCTCGGTGGATACATGATGGGCATGTATCTCATGCGGAAAATTGGCGATTTGGGCCAGTATCACATGCCGATTCCCGATTTCCTCGTTTTTTTGGGTTGGAGCAAGCTGCCGGCCTTTTGGGAGCCATTCGCCAGTTTCCCTTTTGCCCTGATGATGGTCATCTTGTTGCCCGCCGTCGTTTCCCTCATGTTTGGTTTCATGGCGTTTCGCTCCCGCATCCGCGGCGTTTACTTTTCCATTCTCACCCAAGCCCTCACCTACGCCGCCTGCCTGCTGTTTTTTCGCAACAGCCTGCTCATGGGGGGCAATAACGGCTTTACCGACTTCAAATTCCTGGCCGGCATGGATCTCCGTTCGCCCGCGACCCAGCGCGGTCTCTATGTTTGCAGCGTGCTCCTGCTGCTGGGAACCTACTTTCTGTGCAAATGGCTGACGGGCACCAAATTTGGCAAGGTGCAGCGGGCCATTCGCGACAGCGAAAACCGCGTGCTCTTTTCCGGCTATGCCACGGCTTATTTCAAATTGTTCGTGTTTGTCCTGGCGGCAGTTATTGCCGGCCTGGCTGGCGCGCTCTATGTTCCACAAGTGGGGATTATCAATCCGAGTGAAATGGCCACCGACAAATCTTTGGAAGCGGTGGTATGGGTTTCGGTGGGCGGCCGCGGCACGCTGGTTGGTCCCGTAATTGGGGCGATTGTCATTAATGCCATGAAGAGCTGGGCGACGCGCTCCTATCCTGACCTTTGGCTGTTGTTTCTCGGGATGACATTCATTTTGGTCACCCTGTTCATGCCCAAGGGTATCGTCGGCCTGCCTGAACAACTGCGGGGACTGAAACGCCGTCTTCTAACCGCCAAATTACCAGCCATCGATTCCGCGCCGGACCCGGCGGACCCACCGCCGGCCGCACTGCCGACCCCGCCGCCGGGTGAAGGCTTACCGAAATCCAACCGCCCGTGATTATGGCCGGATCCAAAAAATTTGTGCTTACCTTGGAGGATGTGAACAAGTCCTTTGAGGGTTTCAAGGCAATTTCCAATCTTACCTTCTACATGGACGAGGGGGAGTTGCGCGTCATTATCGGTCCCAATGGCGCCGGCAAAAGCAGCATGCTGGATTTGATTACCGGTCGCACCAAACCGGATAGCGGCAAAATTGAGTTTGGGTTTGACACGGACTTAACCAGGCTGAATGAAGCCGAAATCACGCGCCTGGGCATTGGACGCAAATTTCAAACCCCATCAGTATATATTGACCACACCGTGTTTGATAACATCTGGCTTTCGCTCGAGGGTCGGCGCGGCGTATGGAGCACGCTGTTCTCCCGGGTTACCCCGGAACGGCGTGACCGGATTTACGAGGTGCTCAAGACCGTCGCGCTGGAAGAAATGGCGGAATCGAAGGCTGGCGCGCTCAGCCATGGGCAAAAGCAATGGCTGGAGATCGGCATGTTGCTGGCTCTGAATCCAAAACTCCTGCTGGTGGATGAACCTGCCGCCGGCATGACGGATGAGGAAACCTACAAGACCGGCGAACTGCTGCTGAGCCTGGAGGGCAAGCACAGCATCGTGGTGATCGAGCACGACATGACGTTCGTCCGCCAAATCGCCCGGAAAGTCACGGTTCTGCATCATGGCACCGTCTTGTGCGAAGGCACGGTGGATGAAGTGCAAAACAGCGAGCAAGTTATGGAAATCTATTTGGGTCGCAAAAAGCGCCACTGACCATGCTGCAACTTTCCAACATCACGGCTTCTTACCAGGGCTCCCGCATATTGCGCGGCGTAAATCTCACTGTGCCGGAGCGCAGTCTCGTCTGCCTCATGGGGCGCAACGGCGTGGGCAAAACCACCACGCTGAAATCCATTGTCGGGCTCGTGAAAGCCGACACCGGCAGCGTTAAACTCGACGACAAGGCGTTGACCGGGCTCGCCCCTGACGCCCGGGCGCGGCTCGGAATCGGTTACGTGCCGCAGGGCCGTGATATCTTTCCGCACCTCACGGTCTGGGAGAATTTGAAAGTCGGCCTGGTGGTGCACAAGGTCAAGGGCAGCTCGCCGGTGGACCGGGTGCTGGAACTTTTCCCGATCCTCAAAGAGTTTCTCCCGCGCAAAGGCGGGGTGCTCAGCGGGGGCCAACAGCAGCAACTGGCCATAGCCCGCGCCCTGCTGACAAACCCAAAGATCTTGATTCTGGATGAACCGACCGAGGGCATTCAGCCCAACATTATAGACCTCATTGGCGAGACGTTGTTAAAAATCAAAAAAGAAGGCAAGCTGAGCATCCTCCTGGTGGAACAATATCTTGATTTCTGTCTGAGTGTCGGCGACAGCTTTTACATCATGGACCGCGGTGCCATTGTCGCCGAGGGCCCCATTGCGAATCTGACCGATACTGTGGTTAAAAAGCACCTGACGGTTTAGCCCGGGGTGCCTGGGGGTGCCGTGCTTGAGCCAACAGCAACGCGCTTGATGCGAATCGCCAGGTACGGTTTCGCCGGCAGCGCGATGGAGCGTCCGGCCTGATCAGCAAAGAAATAGTCATCCTTCTTTTTGAGCGTGAAAACTCCTTTAACCGGGGTCACCGTCATGTTCCAGGTGTCGAGAACCTCGGCGGTGAACTGGATGCCTTCTTGGAGTGCCGCCTTGGGGAGTTGGAATTCCCATGAAGCAGCGGTTTGCTTGCCAAGATAAACGAGATAGTAGCTCCCGGCCTGGCCGCCGAATTCCGGGTGCTGCCATTTATCAATTGGATCAATGCCCGCCGCCGGACTGTCGTCCAGTACCTTCTTCAAAAACGCCAGCCGTGCCGGACTTTGACCATTTAGAACACCGCCTTTGGACCACCACAGCACGTCATTGGGACTCAAATAGGTTTCGCCGTGGCCGACATAGGTGCCCGCGACGGTACCCTCCCAAAAGCGGAAAACCATTTCCTCCGCCGATAAATTGCCCCAGCGGTCGGGAATGTCGCCCTCGTATTTTACCTCGTCATACACGACTGGCTTGCGAAACACGTCCCGATACAATTCCGCGCGCCCGGCATCTTCGACCGCGGAACCATTTTGGATGCTGGCGTGGGTGATCCAAGGCCGGTTGTTGTCAAAAATCTTCGTTCCGTTGTGGATGGAGAGGAGATGATGGTAGGGGTCGTTGGCCGAAACGAGTTCACCGTAGTGCGCAAAATCCGCCTCGGTTTTGGAGCGGATGAAATCCCATTCGTTGGCGAGTGACCACCAGACGTTGCGGTAGGCGCCGAAGCGCGCAACCACGTAACGCAGGTATCGGTCATTGGCATCCGCCGGCATGCGGTCGAATCCCCAATGGCCCGTGTCGTAGGGATGGAAGAGAATCAAATCCGCCTCGATGCCGAGCTGTTGGAGGTCGAGAATGCGCTGTTCGAGGTGTTGAAAGAACTTGGGATTGAAGCGCTGAAAATCCCAGGTGGTCGGCGGGGTGCCGGCATAGGGATAAAGAATGGGCTCATTGTTGTTCCATGTATAATGCTTGGGGAAAATGCACATGCGGATCTTGTTGAAGGGCGAGGCCGCAAGCGTCTTGAGCGTCATTTCCTCCAGCGCATCGCCCTGGTGAACCCAGGCATAGCAAGTTGTGCCCAACTCCTTGTAGGGCGTCCCGTCGGCGTAGGCGAAGTGGTAGGTGTTGGCGACCCGCACCGGCCCATGGTCGCCCGGGGACGGCTTGGTGACGGTGAACACGCCGGTCTTCCCGTTCATTTCCGGGACATTGCTGGAGGTTGTGTAATGCCACTCGCCCACAACATCGGGCATGAAACGCACCCGGTAAATGCCGTCGCCGTCATAGAAGCCGTCGGTCTTGACCAACTGCTGGTCATGGGTAAATGTAGCGGAGAAATCTACATCCATATACGGATTGCCTCCCACCGGCCCGGGCAGCGAAAATTCAAAGACGCCCCATTGTTCGGCGGTCTCCTGCGCCGCCTGCACCGACGGACATAAAGAGCAAAAGGATGCCGCGGTAAAAATCCAAACCGGAAGCTGAAAGATTTTGGAGAAATGGATTTGCATGAGCCGCCCGCATGATTCAACCCACTCCAATGGGTGACAAGTCTATTGCGGTTGGTCCCAAGATTTCGTCCCCATGGCCCTTTCATGCTTTCAATTTTTGGCGGGTGGAAGACAGTTTTTGACCGGTGTCCGGGGTGCCGTCCGTCGCTCCGGGCAATTAAAACGGTCGTTTGAATTGGGGTGGAAGCCCATGACAAGGGTTTTACAATGGCCGGGTGGATGCGTAACTGATTGCAGGTCAGGGAGAAAGAATGGGCTGGCTGGGGGTGGGTTAGGGGGTGAATCGTATCCACGCGACATTTTTCCAAAAGAGGTGGTATAATAGGCCCATCATGAGCTCACACGATGCCACGGCGGACAAACTTTTGCTCGAACGTTTTCGGTCAGGCGACGCGCGCGCCTTTGACGACATTGTGCGCCGTTATTACGAGCCGATTTTTCGCCGGGCCTTTGGGTTGCTGAAGAACCACGAAGACGCCGAGGAAGTCACGCAGGATACATTTCTGCGGGCGCGGCGCGGGCTCGAGGCCTTTCGCGGGGATGCGGCATTTTCGACCTGGCTGTATCAGATTGCCACGAACCTCGCGCATAACCGCTATTGGTTTTGGTGGCGCCGTGGTCGCCATGCGGGGGTGTCCTTGGATGCCGCCGTGGGCCCGGAGGTGGATTTGACTTTGGCGGAGGTCCTGCCGGATGAAGATCCGGACCCGCGGAAGAAGGCCATGACTCAGGAATTGGTGGAGCGGGTGGAGGGGGCCATGGCAAAGTTGAGCCCATCACACCGTGAAATCCTGACCTTGCGTAATGTGCGCGATCTGTCATATGAAGAAATTGCCGCCTTGCTGGACCTGAGCCTGGGCACGGTAAAGAGCCGGATCGCCCGGGCGCGCGAGGCGCTTAAACAGGTTCTGGGTGACACAGCCGCATGACGGAACAACGATTCGACGAGTTAATCAACCTCTACCTCGACAACGAGATTGGCCGACACGAGGTGGGGGAGTTGAAGCAGGCGATGCACAGCAATCTCTTGCGGCGGCGCAAGTTTGAGCGTGCCTGCGAATTGCACCAGGCGGCACGCAAAGCCTTGGCCACCAAGGCGGAGCAGACATCCGGAACCGCGGCACCCACCCCGGCGGTGGCGGCAATGTCCGCGCCATCCCCGAAAATGGCTCGGGACCAGGGCCGGCCCAGAACAAACGCTTCGTCCGGCGGTAAGGATCGGTTGGAAAAAAAGCAAAGTCAGGCGCGCCGGAATGCGTCGGTGGATGCATTAGCGCAGAGGCAGTCCCAGAAGGGTGCGGCGAGCGAGGTGGACATTACCAAGATCAGGGTGGAGTCCCGTCGCAATGCCCGGCCGGAGTTGAGCGTAAATCCCTTTTCCTTTTTTAATTCGCCACTCGGCATGTTCATTGGCGCGGTGTTGACGGGGCTGTTTGGGCTGGGCTTGTTTTTCTTTCTGAAAGTCGCCACCCCGGACGACAACGATGATGGTTCGGTCGGGCCGGGCACACCCGTCATCCATGTGCCGGACGTGAATATTGACCCGAAAGTGTTGAAGGAATTGACGGCGGACCAGGCGGCGAAGGCCGGGGGTACCGATGCGGTGCACAACCAAGTATATCAGGCGGCGCTCGCGGGCTTGCCAGCTACGAATGCACCGGCGGTGAATTATTTTACGTCAAAGACGGAACTGGTCCCAGAGAGCAATGCGCCTGCCGACCGTCCGGCGACGAATGACTCCATCCCCGTGCCGGCGGGTGCCGGAGCGAAGCCCGCCAGTACCGATTTGAGCGCGAGCAACCTGCCTTCCCCGGCACCAAACGGCCTGCCGAACACAATGGGATTGCCGCCCGGGCAGGGCGAAATGGTGCGCCTCGCCCTGCCTTCATCCATGCCGTCCATGCCCTCTTTGGATGGTCAAACCACACCGGCGAATACCACGGCACCACCCGTGAAAATGCCGTGACGAGGGGTCTTTGAGCGGAAGTTAAGATCCGTCCAGCATGAGCAGCAGATAATAGGCGACGGGAGCAGTGAGGAGCAGGCTATCGGCCAGATCGAGGGCGCCGCCAATGCCGGGAATGCAGTTTCCAGAATCTTTGACGCCGGCCCGACGCTTGAAGGCGGATTCGGAAAGGTCGGATGCGATGGCGGCAAAACCCATGGGCAGCGCCAATAATGCCGCATTCGTGACCGTCAGGTTGTATGGCAGCCAATGGGCTGCGAAGTGGACCCCAAGGGAAGCAACCAGGGCCGCCATGGCGAGGCCGCCGGCGACTCCTTCCCAAGTTTTGCCCGGGCTGATGGACGGTGCAAGTTTGTGCCGGCCAATGGCCGAGCCGACGAGATAGCCACCGACGTCGGTGAATTTGGCCACGGCAATCACCCAAATGGCGAGGCCCACGCCGTGACCGCGGTCGCAGGAATCGGCGAAATCGCGCACCAGCAGGGCATAAAACATCATGAGCCCCGGGACGTATGCCAGCGAAAGCACCGAGCCAGCCAGGCGATTGAGGTTGGCGGGATCTTTGGCGATGGCAAGGGCACCATACACCAGGGCGGCGGCGGCGAGCGTGCCTACCAGTGGCATGGGCAGCCGGTTTAACGTCTTGCTGGCGGCCAGAATCATGATGCAGCCAAAAACCAGGGTAAAGCCCCGCCAAACCATCAGGCCGGACTTTTCCAGCAAGCCGTGGAATTCATATTGAGCCAGCAGCGTGAGCACGGCAAGCAGAACTACCCCTCCGTTCACCCCAAAAAAGTAAACAGTGCCAAAAACAATGGTCCACAACCCGATGGTGCTGAGCGTGCGTTTCATTGCGGAGACAGCGTGGCGGGGATTAGCGGGCGCACTTGTTCGCCGGTTTGGCCGAAACGGCGTTCCCGGCGTTTGAAGGCCTCTATCGCCTCGACCAAATGCGCGCGGCTGAAATCCGGCCAATAGACCGGGGTGAAATACATTTCGGCATAGGCAGCTTGGAGTAGAAGAAAATTGCTGAGGCGGCTTTCGCCCGATGTCCGGATGATGAGGTCCGGATCGGGCAGCCCGTCCGTGTAGAGATATTTGGCGAAGCGGGACCAGTCCAGCGCGGCGGGGTCTTCGCGGCCGGCCCGGACGGCCTCGGCGTAGGCCCGGACGGCCTCCGTGGTTTCCTGGCGCGAACCGTAATTAAGGGCGAGGACAAGAGTGCGTCCGGTAAAATGGGCCGTACGGGCGATGGCGCGTTCGAGGCAGGCGCGGGGGCGCGCGGGCAATTGATCGGTGCGGCCGATGGTGCGCAGGCGAACTTCGTTTTCCTCGAGTTCACGGGTGTAGCGTTCGAGGAAAATCTCGAGCAGTCCCATCAGCGCGCCGACTTCCTCGGCGGGCCGGCGCCAATTTTCCGCGGAGAAGGCATAGAGCGTGAGGTACGGGAGGCTCAACTCGCGCATCACTTCCATGATCCGGCGCACGTTTTCGACACCCTGGCGGTGGCCCTCAATACGCGGGAGTCCGCGCGCGCGCGCCCAGCGCCCGTTGCCATCCATGATGATGGCCACGTGCTGCGGGTTGGCGGAAGTATCGACGGCAGGCTCGGACACGGTGGAGGAATGCAGAATTTAGAATGCAGAATGCAAAAAAACGGCAAACCGGAAACCGGAAACCGGAAATTGAGGAATTCGGGCCGGTGGGTTTGCACCGTAAAGTGACGCCTTGAAAACGCAATCGCAAAGACCTGCCGGACGTGCTTCAACGCGCGGGCATGGGGGTTTGGGTGTGTCGCGGCAGGTATTTTGCCTTCACCAGGCGCCAAACCACGACGAGGAACGCAGTGAGAGGCACGCCCAGGATCATTCCGAGGAGCCCATGCAAGGCGGTGCCCCAAAAGAAAATCGCGAGAATGATGACCATGGGATGCAGGCCGGTCCGTTCCCCCATGATTTTTGGTGTGATGTAATAGGCTTCGGCCAGTTGCACGATGGCAAACACGCCGCAGGCTTCCAGCAACAGCCGCCAACCGCCATTGGGCTGGAAATACGCCGCCGGCAAAATCACGACCAGGCCGAGGGCCGAGCCGAGGTAGGGCACCAAGTTGAGCAATCCAAAAAACAATCCCAGCAGCAGGCCGCCATGGAGGCCGATTAACACGAAGCCGATGGCTTTCAGCACACCCATCATCAACCCAATAAGCAGGCGCCCGTGGAAGAATGAGACCATGATGCCGGCAAATTCGCTGGCCAGAAAGACGATGTCCTCCCGCAACGTGGCCGGGAGAAACGTCAGCTGCTCGCGAAAATCGCGCGAAAAACTGCGGTTGGACTGCAGTAGGAAAAAGAGATAGATCGGAATGACCGCCAGCCCGGCGGCGGTCTCAAAGATTCGGCGGACGGTCGAGGGCGCGGACAGGAGCAGTTGGCGGCTCATGGTGTCCACATCGTCCAACAGATTGGATTCATCGAGGTAATCTTTTAGCTTTTGATAAAGGTCGGGGTAGTGGTCATAAAGAAATGACTTCAAGTCGTTCGAGGCATGCCGGATGAATTCGGGCACGGCGTGCGTCAATTCGCCGAGCTGATCAATGGCGAAGGGCATCATCAACAGGCCCAGCGCGAAGCACGCCGAAATCACCAGGAAATAGAGCAGGAGTATGGCACGGATCCGGTTGAGTCGCAGGTATTTTTCCATCGTCTGGACGAGGGGCCGCAGCAGGACAGTGAGGATACCGGCGATCACCAACGGCCAGACGACGTGGCCAAAGGCGGCGATGAACAGCCGCAAGCCCCACACGCCCAAGGCGAGGACGCCGCTCAGCAGCAACGCGGCCAAGGCCGCCACCGCCAGCGCCGTCAGGCGGCGCTGGCCGGGGGTGAGCCACGGGCGGGGTTGCAGGGTGGAATCACTCATGGCTGGTCGGGCAATTCAGTCTTCGTCGTCGCCCAAGCCCAGTTCTTTTTTGATTTCAGGGACTTGTTCGAGCTCGTCCGTAAATTCATTTACGCTGAAATCGGCGACGACGAAGTCACCGTATTCAAAAGTAGGGGTGAGGGACTGGCCGCTGATTTCAATCATGCGGTGCAGGGAAGCCTTGCTGGCCGTGACGTCACGGACGTCCAGTTCAACGCCGTGCTGGGAAAAAAAAGCGAGGGCATCGCGGCACCACGGGCAGCCGGGTTTGATATAGAGAATGGGTTTATGGTTCATGAAGAGCCTCCGGCCCCACTATCGCCGCATCTGGGGCGGCGTTCAACCGAAATCCCGGTTTTTTTTCAGGATTGGGGGTTGAGCGGAATGGCTTTTTGGACGATAGTAAAAGTTTGTCTTCATGAGCCTGGACCACACCATCGCGGCGCCGCCCGGCGAAATCCACATCAAGGGGGCGCGCGAGCATAATTTGCAGAACCTTGAGCTGCGCCTGCCCCGTCAGCAGCTCGTGGTTTTCACCGGCGTGAGCGGGTCCGGCAAATCGTCGCTGGCTTTTGACACGATATACGCGGAGGGCTATCGCAAATACATGGAGAGCCTGTCGGTGCGGGCGCGGCAATTGCTGGACCAGTTGAAGCGGCCGGAGGTGGACTTTATTACGGGGCTGCCGCCGGTAATTGCGATTGAGCAGCGCACGGGCGCCGGCGCGAACTCGCGCAGCACGGTGGCCACCGTCACAGAAATTGCCGACTTCGCGCGGCTGGCTTGGACCATGGCAGGCGAGCAGCGCTGTCCGCGGGACGGCGGGGCGATTGAGCGCCGCACGCTCGACGACTGTGTGACGCGGATTTTCCAGGAGCCGGCCGGGAGCAAGCTGGTACTGCTGGCGCCGGGGGAGACCGCCAAACCGGCCTTTTGGCGCGAGGAAATTCCGCGCCTGCGCCAGCGAGGCTTCACCCGGGCGCGGGTGAACGGCGAAATGCGCGAATTGCAGGAGACCGATTTGCTGGAGGGCCGCGCGAAGGAAATCACTCTGGATTTGGTGGTGGACCGCCTTGTGGTGGACCCGGCACAGCGCAGCCGCCTGGCGGATTCGCTCGAATTGGCTTTTCGCGAGGGGCGGGATCGTGCGGTGGCCCTGGTGCAGCAGGCCGACGGCATCTGGCGTGAAATTCCGCTGAGCCAGCGCCTCGCCTGCTCAATTTGCGGTACGGTGTATGAACCGCTGACGCCGCGCCATTTTTCGTATAATCATCCCGAAGGCGCCTGTACCGAGTGCGGGGGATTGGGGCGCACATTGCAATTTCGCGAAGACTTGGTGGTGCCGGACCCGGAAAAATCCGTGCGGCACGGCGCAATCAAGCCGTGGCGGTTCGGTTCCAAGGCGATGATTATCAAGCGGAACGCCATTCTGCGCCAGTTGGCTGCTCAATTACCCTATGACCCCGAAGCCCCTTGGAACACTTTGCCTGAGGAGACACGCCACGCGCTGATGCATGGCGCCGGGGGGAGATTGTTTTCGTTTAAACTGCATTCCGGGAACCATAAGCCGGAAGCTCTGCCGTTTGCCGGCGTTCTGGCCGACCTCGAGGAATCACGACGCAACACCTCGAGTGAAGGCCTGCGCGCGCGGCTGCTGGCGTTTCAAGTTTCGACCCCCTGCCCAGCGTGCGGCGGTCGGCGGCTGAATCCGCGGTCGCGGGCGGTGCGCGTCCAAGGCCGGGGATTTGACGATTTTATGGCAATGACCGTCGAAGCGGCGCAGGCCTTTGCCGGGAAGGTGCGGGCGGGGGCCTTGGGGTTGACTGCGGCGGTGGATGAAGCCTGGCGGGGCCTCGAAGCGCGCCTGCATTTTCTGGGGGAAACCGGGCTCGGCTACCTTACGCTCGAGCGTGAATATGGCACCCTCAGCGGCGGCGAAACGCAACGGGCGCGCCTCGCCACGCAAATCGGCACGGGCCTCGTCGGCGTGGCTTATGTTCTCGATGAGCCGAGCATCGGCCTGCATCCGCGGGACAACCGGGCACTCGTGCGCTTGCTCGTCGGTTTGCGCGACCGTGGCAATGCCGTGTTGGTGGTCGAGCACGATGCGGACATGATTCGGGCCGCCGACCATCTGGTCGAACTCGGGCCGGGCGCGGGCACCCAGGGCGGGAGAATCCTCTTTGAAGGCACGCCGGCGGATTGCGCCAAAGCACCGGCGTCGCGCACGGGGCCCTATCTTTCCGGACGGGCCCAATTGGAGAAAAACGTCCCGACGCACGCGCCGGATGGCCGCTGGTTGACGGTGCGTGGCGCCAGCGAGCACAATTTGCAAAACGTGGATGCAGCGTTTCCATTGCAGGCATTTACGGTGGTATGCGGCGTGTCGGGCTCCGGCAAAAGCACTTTGGTAAATGAAATCCTCGGCCACGCGGCCGCGTGGAAACTCAATGGGGCGAAGACCATACCCGGGCGGCATCGGGGCATCGCCGGCTTGGAATATTTTGAATCCGTGGTGCGTGTGGACCAGGAACCGATTGGCCGCAGTCCGCGGTCAAATCCCGCGACCTTCACCAAGATTTTCGATTTGCTGCGTGACTTGTTTGCGCAGTGCGCGCTGGCCAAGGTGCGCGGCTACAAAGCGAACCGGTTTTCCTTCAACGTTCGTGGCGGGCGGTGCGAGCGGTGCCAGGGCGACGGCGTCATCCGGCTGGACATGCAGTTTCTGGAGGACGTAAGCGTGGAGTGCCCGAGCTGCCGGGGTCGGCGCTACAACCGGGAGACGCTCGAGGTGCGCTTCAAGGGCATCAATATCGCGGATGCGCTGGATTTAACCGTGGCCGAAGCGCTGGCGTTTTTCCGCATGCAGCCGCGCCTGGTGGCGAAATTGCAAACCCTGGATGCCGTCGGGCTGGGTTACCTGAAGTTGGGCCAGCCGGCGACGACGCTCTCGGGCGGCGAGGCGCAGAGGCTAAAACTTTCCCTGGAGTTGAGCAAGCGCCAGCAAGGCGGCACACTCTATCTTTTGGATGAACCAACCACGGGGTTGCATTGGGAGGATATCCAGCGGTTGTTGGATTTGTTGTTCAAACTGCGGGAGGCGGGCAACACCATCATTGTCATTGAACATCATCTCGATGTGGTGCGACTGGCCGATTGGGTGCTGGAACTCGGGCCGGGCGGCGGCGCGGCGGGCGGGCGCCTGATTTACGCCGGACCACCCAAAGGACTGGAGCAAGCCGACACCCCAACGGGCACATGTTTGAAAGATTTGGCGTAAGGCCGCCGAGGATGCTCGAACAAGCGGGCGACCCTAATCTCGCGAGGCATTCCATCGCAGGGGCGCAGACTTGCTGCGCCTTCACCATGCCAAGCACACCAAGGCGCGCAAACCTTGCCTGGGCCTGCCCCAAGAATAAAACCGTCTATTTGCCGGGAGGGAGCATCACACCCGTCGGCAGGGGCGGCGCTGGCGGTGTCAGCCGGTGAATATGCACCACCAGGAATCGGTACAGAGTTTTCGGCGGCGTGGGCGCGCCCGGAATCACCGGGCCAGAGCGCTGCGACAAATACAGAAACGCGTAGTCCTCCGCCGGCATGACGGCATCCTGCGTCAAAATCGTGGGTGAGGTAACGGGCATAAAGGAACCACTGACGTTGGGATTGGGGATCCAGCGCACTTCTTCTGCGTGGTAGTAATGTATGGAAAAAACCATGCCCTCATTCGCTTCCCGCATGGCCAGGAAATAAACCAACTGCCCCAGTGGCAGGGAATATCCCAGGGGATTGTTGGCCTTGTCCACTTCCAGCATCATCAGGTTGTCAAACCGGGCCTTGGAGCCCACGACACAGGTAAGGACCATGGGTTTGAAGGTGACTGACAATTGTTGCCGATTCCAAATGTCCTCCGGCATAACAAAGGAAGTCATCCCTTCGGGCGGCGCGTTGAAGGTCTCCAATTCTCCCACTTCGACAGTCAACCACTCCTGACGCAGGTCCTTGGGTTTATAATCCGAGACAAAATCGGCAAAATCGAGTGGTAGCCGTGGCCGTGGCATGGGCGCCATCGTGGCGTTCCCTGTCGCCGTGGCGGGTGCCGGTGACGGTGCCGACGTATCCGAGGCGGCGGGAGCGTCCGCCGCGCGCGCGGAGGCAAACGCCAGGACCAGGGCCAGGGCGCAGGACTTGGGCAGCGCCGAGGCAGCGCCGAGCATTCGAAATAGATGGGGGAGGGCTTTCATGGGCAGGCGCAGGCGGACGGGACGAGGGCGCGGTCAGTTCTTCATGGTGAAATTCTTGCTGATAAAGTCCAGATCCGCCTGCAGGTCTTTCAGTTCCTGGGACCAATAGAGTTCCACGACCATGATGTTGTGATGTTCGCTGTTGAAGATAAATATCTTAATGCCACCGGGGTAGGTGTCGAGAATTTTTCCTTTGAGATGGAGGCCGGAGCCTTTATAGGTGCCCCATTCCTCGAGTTTGGTCTTGGTCAGCGCATTGATGGCGTAACCGTCGAGGCTCTTGACGGTCGAGGCAAGCAGGGCGCTGGTGTCCTCGGCTTTGTCGACGATGCTGAACTGCACGTAGCTGTTTTTGTCGCCCGGGGCGTTGAGGTTGAAATAACTCTCGGGCTTGTAATCGGGGTCTTTGACGGCCTCGCTCCAGGCGGTCGGGTATTTACAGACGAAATTGGTGCGATCAATAGTCTTGAATTCCGAGGCATCGGGGGCATCCGCAGCCTGGGCGGCGGCGAGCCAGGTGAGCGTGGCCAAAACCGAGAGCAACGTCGGCCGCCGGAGAAGGGAAACGCAAGGCGGTCCGGAAAAAATGGGGGTGGGGTTCATGACCAGAGGGCAACAGGAGCAGGTGAGGTGGCAAGCTGCCCGGCCATTCGGCACCGGGCGTCATCGAGACTCCGTATGATTGCCTAAAGGTCGCTGCTGGCAATCCTGATTTTATGGGGTTGAAATCCTTACACTTCAATCATCTCGCCGGGAACGGGATCAACCACCCGCGGGGCGTTGGGGCATTTGGCCAGTTCCTGGGCAAACCACGCGCGGGCGGGTGGGTCGCCGTGGGTGATGACGACGGTGCGGGCGTTCCGGCCCAAGGCGTATTCGAGCAGTTCCTCACGTTCGGCATGGGCACTCAGGTCGAACCGCTCAACTTTGGCGCGAACCGGAGTTTCGAACGGCAGGGCCGAAAAAGTGAACTTTTCACCGGGCTTGGTGGCGAGCAATTTTCCACCGGGAGTTTCGGGGTCGCAGTAGCCGGCGAAGTAAATGGCATTCTTGGGCTTGGCCAGCAGCCCCGCGGCGAAAGCGTAGGAGGGGGTGTTTTCAACCATCATCCCGCTGCTTAAAACGTAAATGCCCGGTTGGCCAGGCTCCTGACCTGGTTTGAGCCGTTGCCGCAGTTGTTGCACATTGAGCTCCTTCATAATCCGACGGCGAAAGCGAATGGTGGGATTCGATTGCGCCAGGGTGTCAAAGTAATCCACCAGATCGAGGCCGAGGCCGGTCGCAAAAATGAGGCATTCGGGCAATTTTCGGGCGCGGCGCGCGGCGTGCAGCAAAGCCATCACTTCCTGCATGCGACCTAGGGCAAAGACCGGAATCAGGGCGGTACCGCCGTTATTGATGGTCTGCGCCAGCGCCTCAATAAAGCGGGCAGCTTCCTTTTCCCGGCCGTGGCCGATAATGCGCCCCCGGGCGCCGCGGGTGGTTTCCGTGACGACAGTGTCAAAGTTCTCGTCGGGAAAGCGCGCGCCCTTGAGCGTCGCTTGTTCCGCGAACAAGACATCGCCGGTGAAGAAGATGCGCTCCTTGCCATAAATCACCCGCACGCCGGCGGCACCCGCGACATGCCCGGCCGGAAAGAAGGTGACTTCCAGACGATGGCCTTTTTTGACGAACACCTGGGGCTGCTCAAATGGGACCGCCCGCAGACGGCCCTCGAGGCGCTCGACTTCTCCATAGGTAAAGAGCGGCAACTCCGGCAGGCCCAGTTCTTCGCGCTGGCGCAACATGACGCCGCAGGAGTTCCGCAACATGCGCGGCAGCAACACCTGCGTCGGGCGCGAGACCAGGATGGGCATGTCGCGCTGGTAACGCGCGAGCACGGGCAGGCCGCCGATGTGATCCAGGTGGCTGTGCGTGATGATGATGAAGTCGAGCGAATTTTCCTCGAGCTGCGCCAGATTGGGCAGCGAGGCGAGACCGGCTTTCTTTGGGTGCATCCCACAATCGAACACGAAGCGAAAGGGGCCGAGCGCAATGAGCAGGCAGTTGGCGCCAATGTCGCGCGCGGGATTCAGGTCGGTCAGTTGCATTTAATGTGTATTTGATTCTTTTGGCGTAGCGCGGTGCTTTAGCCCGCGCTTCC
>Ga0265319_1000601_pt1 | contig 24020 bp, 18 predicted proteins | sample 4824metaG_FD_192443 | JGI IMG/M metagenome (GOLD analysis project Ga0265319, IMG submission 192443) | Rhizosphere microbial communities from Carex aquatilis grown in University of Washington, Seatle, WA, United States - 4-8-24 metaG | ecosystem: Host-associated > Plants > Roots > Rhizosphere >...
CTTTGTCATCGTGACGACATACGGGTCCTGCAGGAGCTTGGCCGAGCGGATGTCGAACTCGATGTCCAGCGCGTCGAGGCCCGGTGTAGAGATGCGCCCGGTGGCCTCATCGCTGGTCGCCGTGTTGCTTTTGGCCACCGCACTCGCCTGATTGGCCTGGTTTATGAAAATTTGAGATCCGTCAGGGCCCAGCGTCGAATCCACGTTGGGATTAACGGGGGGAGTTCTCGAGTCCGGGACGACCGCGCCCGGGTGTTCCATCGCGGACAAGGTCTCGGCCGTGTGCTGGATCGCGATGGACCCGAACTGCTGGTCCCCTGACGCCAGGATGGCCGCGCCACCCAGGGCCTTGTTGTCCGCGGTCTCGGCCAGATTGCGCGCATCATTCGCGACGCCCACGAGCATGGAGTTCGTGACGGCCGCCTGGGTCAGTCCCCGCGTGAGCCTCACGCTCGGGTCGTTGGCGAACGAGTAGGCCTGAACCCTCTTGAATCCCTCGATGGTGGCCGAGACCTCGGTTAGCTTCAGGGTGGGCGTGATCTTCAGGTTAACCGGAGCCTGCTTCGCCGATATCTCCTTCTCTTGGCCGTGGATGTCGATGACCCAGTTGGAGCCCGTCACGTCCTTCACGGGATAGACGTCCCTGTCGAGGTTGATCGAGATCTCGGCCCCCATGAAGAGCGTATGGGTCTTTGCCGACAGCGGTTCGTCGACCGTGTAGGCCGGCAGGGTCGTGACGGCGGTCCGGGAGAGCTCGCTCTTCAGCGCCTCCGTGTCCTTGGGGTCGGCCGAAGATGCCGCGGCGCAAAGCAGGCACCCGGCAATCGAGGCGGCCAGAAGCCGAAATCTCGCCGCGTCAGGGGGGCGGTTTGATTTCTTTCGAAGCAGAGTTTTCATTTCTTCTGTGTGCCTTGTTCGGGAGGCGCTAAATTGGCAGCTTCCCGAGCGAGAGCGATGCGACCCCTTCCACGGGCCTGCCATTGCTGAGGGCGGGCTTGAATCGAATTCCTTTCACAACCTCATCAAGGAAGGGGTCACCTATCCGCTGGGTGCAGGCTGCGTCGCGAAAGGACTCACCGGCCATTCCATCCCTTGAAACTATCACAAAGAAGGTATCGCGATATTCGCCTTCCGACATACGGGTGTGTAGTTCGGCCGGAAGCTTCGCCATTGCCGGCACCGGAGGCAGTGTGTCTTTCGGGTGCGCGCCAATGTACTCTGTCTTGATGTACTCGAAGGCCTCATCGCGTGTGAGCTCCACGCGGTCAGGCGCAACGGTCGTCGCGACTTCCTCGCCCCGGTCATACAGGTGCAGCTGGAAATCCTGCAATTCAAAGTCGGGCGGAAACCCCTCCTCGGTAAAGCGCACCTCCCTCATGTGGTCGTCAATCGGGTTCAACGACTTGGCATAGACCCAGTTTCGCGACGTACCCGGGTCGTCACCCCTCGCGTGAAACCGAGTGATTGTCACAACGTATGGGTTGAGCACCGGTTTTCTCGAGGAAACCGCGAAGGAGACCTCCATTGCGTCTAGCCCATCAGGCTGGATCTTCTTTCCCCCAATCGAAAGATCCGAGCCAGCGCCGCCAAGCTGCCTCACCTGATTTTCCAGCGCATTGGGGATCATGTTCTTGAGGCGGGTCATGTCTGTACCCACCCCGCCAAGATGGGCATCGGGATGACTCATGTTATACAGCGTGGCGTACGTCACAAGTCGGGTGGTTCCGTCCACCACGGCTGCCGCCTGGTTCGCGTTATACAGGTAATCCGCATTCGTCGCCGCAGTCTGCACCATGGTTCTCGTCTGCATGGTGATCGGGTCGGTGTTGAACGAATATGCGCGCTCATCCCTCAGATTATTGATGGTGACTGTGGCTTCCGTGAGCTTGAGTACCGGCTTGACCTTCATGCTTATGGGCCCGCTTCGCGTGGATATAACGGTCGTCCGCCCCTCAATATCGATGATCCAGGAGCTTCCGGACACGTCCTTCACGGGATGAAGGGTCTTATCTTGGCTCACGGAGATATCGGCGCCCATGAACAGCGTGTGCGTCTTTGAGGACAGTGGCTCCTCGACCGTGTATACCGGCATCTTCGTCACGGCGGCCCTCGAAATTTCGCTTCTGAATGCCTCAGGATCCTGCCTGTCCGGAGATGCCGCGAGTGAGCCCGGCAGCGCCGACGCAAGCGCAAGGGCAGGAAGCAGGACTCTCGCCGCAATCGATTTCTCGAGGAGGCGGATATCTCGGGGCACACTCACGGCGAAGTTCAGCCCTCCTTCGGCACCATCGACCTCACACGGACGAGGAAGTCCTGCACCTCGTCGGACTTCTCGATGCTGAGCGCCTTCTGGAGGTACTCCACGCTCTTGGCATAGTGCTTGTTCTTGAGCTCGATGTTGGCCAGCTCGAGGCTTGCGACGTAGGTGCTGCCCTGGACGCCGAACGCCGTTTCGAAGGCCAGGGTCGCCCGGGGCACGTCATCGTCGGCCTCGTACGCGCGGCCGAGGCTTATGAGCGCCTTCCCGTTCATGGGGGCGATCTTGAGCAGGCCGTCGAGCTCCTTGAGCTCCTCGGGCCATTTCCTCTGGGCTGCGAACAGGTCTGCCCTTGTCTGGCGCAGCTCGATCCCGTCGGGGTCGTTCTCGTCCACCTTCATCATGCCGAGGACGTTCTGTGCATCCTGCAGCTTTTCGCTCGAGATCAGGACCTTGGCGTAATGGATGAGCTTCTTCTCGCCCAGCTCGGGAGAGGGAACGAGGACCTTCTGGTAGATGGCCGCGGCCTCGCGGGTCATCTCCTGCTCCGCATAGAGGTCCCCGAGCAGCGAGAGCTCCTGCGTGTTGGCCAGGCCGGCCCCCGAGGCCGTCTCGAGGAGCACGGTGGCCTCCACCTTCCTGCCCTCCGCGAGGAAGATGTTGGCGTACTCCAGCCAATACTGGGAGTCCTCCGGGTGCTCCTTGATGAGGTTCTTCACAAGCGACTCCGCGCGCGTGAACTGCCTCCCCTCAATGCAGATGCCGAGGAGCCCCTCCTTCCAGTCCACGTTCGCCGGGTCGCCGCTAAGGGCCTGCATGTAGGCCATCTCCGCCGACACGAGGTCACCCTCCCTCTGGAGGCTGTAGCCGAGGAGGCCGAACGTGGAGGAGTCGCGGTCGCCGAGCTCCACAGCCTTCGAGAAGCAGGGAACGGCGTCGGCGTACCGGCCCGACGAATAGTAGAGGACGCCCAGGTTGACCCACGCGCGAAGGAAGGTTGGGTAGCGCTTCACCGCGCCGCGGTAGTCGGCCTCCGCCTTGTCGCTCTGGTTCGCGGCGTAGTAGGCGTTGCCGAGGATGAACTGGAACGCGGGGCTCGGCGGCTCCTTGTCCTGCGTGTACATGGCCTCGAGCAGCTTCACCGCGAACTCCGGGTTTGAGGCGAGCATGGTCACGACCTTCTGGTAGAGGGCGTACTCCTCCTCCGTCATCTCGGGCTCGCGCTCCTTGAGGAAGGAGCTCGACTCGTTGATGATCCGCTTGGGGTCGACCTTGGGCTCGGAGGCGAACGCGGCTCCTTGGACCGCGACCGCCAGCGAGAGCAACAAGATGAGCTTGGAGGTTTTCATGAGTCTAAAGGGTGAATGGGGAGCTGCCCTCGGTCCATTTGTACCAAACGGACTGCTGCACCATGCATCTGACCTTCTTGCCCTTGTTGATCGCGGGGCTGAACTCCCACTCGTCGCGGACGCACTCCAGCACGATGTTGTCGAACTTCAGGTTTCCCGAGGGCCGAATCACCCGGATGCTCTGCACCTCGCCCTCCGTGCCGATGACGAGCAGCAGATTCACCTTGAGCTGCTCCGCATTGTCGCGGGCGCGCTTCGATACCTTCGCAATTTTCTGCACGACGGCCTTCGGGGCCTGGTCCACCTCGTTCTGCTGGTAGATATGCTCGAAGTCCCCCGTCATGCCCGCCTTCGGCCTCAGGTCGGGCATCAGCTGGTTGAACTCGATCGTGGCCCGCGGCGGTATCTCGTCGGACGGGATGATCTTGTCGAGGTCCGGCGGAACCACCGCGAGCTTCACCGAGCTGTCGGAGGCGGCGATCTCGATGCCCGTGAGCGGCGAGATCGTGTCCGGCTCGGTGCGTTCCTGGGGCCGGGGGGGCGGAGGGGGCTCCGTGAACGCCGACAACACGCGCAGATCCTCGATGTCGGAGGCGGGCGCCACCGGCCTGGAGCTCTCGAAGCGCGCGATCGCGAAAAAGAGCCCAAACGTGAGCGCCCCGCCAAACAGCAGGCACACAGCTTCCTCCGCGAGGTAGTCTGCGACCCGCCTGGGCGCCGGAAGCGTGAGCGTGTCGGACATCATCATGGTCCTAGGGCGCGCCGGCGCGGGCGGTCGCGAACTCGACGTGCTGGATCCCCGAGCGCTTGGCCTCGGAGTAGACGGAGGCGAAGACCCCGAGGTTCGAGGAGCGGTCCCCGCGGATGATCAGCGAGGGGGAGCGCCCGACCGCGGCCTGCTTGACGACGGCCGCGACCTGGTCGGCCCGTATCTCCTGCCCGTCGAAATAGATGCGGTTGTCCGCGGTGATCGCGATCAGGAGCGAGTTCTGGTCGCCGCTCAGCGAGCCCGTGACGTCGGGCTTCTGGACCTCGACGCCCGGGTCGTTCACGAACGCGCTGCTGATCATCAGGAAGATGACCAGCACCATGATGCAGTCCACCATCGGCACCATGTCGATGTGAGTGACCTCGGTGCGGTGGCGCCCGCTGTGCCTGCCGATCATGTCGGGGAGTCGAGCCAGGCGTTCTGCTCGATCTGGTTGAGCTTCTGCATGTACTTGCGCACGCTGCGGCTGGCGATGTGGACCATGAGGAGGGCCGGGATCGCGACGACGAGACCCGACTCCGTGGCCACGAGGACCTCAGAGATTCCCCGGGCGAGGCCCTCCATGGTCTTCTCCGCGGAGCGACCCGAGATGCTCTCGAAGGTGGTCACCATCCCGCTCACGGTGCCGAGGAGCCCGAGGAGGGGCGCGGCCGCGATCATCGCCCCCAGCGCAAGGCGCTGCTGCCGGAACGACTCATGCACCTGGTCCCTCTCCAGCCGCAGGGCCGGGAGCTGCCTCTCCCGCGCGGACCCGCGCGCGTCGTACTGGCGGCTCGACCGCCGGATCGAGAGCAGCAGCTTGAAGCAGCGCGAATACAGCACCACGGACAGAGTGAGGATCGCGAACATCACCGGCCCTCCCCGGTGGATGAGCTCAAGGAGCAGCTTCATGCGTGGATGGGCTTGGCGCCCGCCTTCTCGGTGTTGGCCGCCGTGACGAATTCCAGGGCGTATCGTTCGAGCAGGGAGAGGTTCTTCTGGATCCGATGGGCCAGGAACCCGTGGGCGATCAGCGTCGGGATGGCCACGATGAGTCCCAGCTCTGTGGCGACCAGCACCTCGGAGATGCCGCTGGCGAGCTTCCCGGCGTTGCCGGTGCCGAAGACCGTGATGAGCGCAAAGGTCTTCACCATGCCGACGACCGTTCCAAGGAGGCCCATGAGCGGGGCAGCCGTCGCGATCACGGCGAGGAGCGGCAGCCTGCGCTCGAAGTGCAGGCGCTGGCGCAGCAGCACCGACTGGAGGTGCTCCTCAAGGAGGTCCTTGGAGCCCCCGCAGTAGCGGAGGCCGACCTGGAACAGCTCCCGCGTCGGAGCCTTGAGCGCCTTCACGGCCAGCTCGGCCTTGGCGTTCGCGCCCTGGGCGACGTTCGCAAGGAAGGCGTGCACCGTCTGCGGCGTGTCGACGGAGAGGCGGGCGAGGTCGCCGATCTTCTGCGCGATCATGAGGAGCGCGACGAGCCCCACCCCGATGATGAAGTAGGCCACAACCCCTCCCTTGTTGATGTGGTCGAGGAGGGAGCCGGTCGTCTCCTTCAGCCGAAGCGCCTTTCCGCCCGATGCGTCCGCGAAGATCGTGCCCGGCTTCCCCCCGAAATACGCCGATGCCTCCTCGGGCTTCCACGCCGGGAGCACATAGGTCACCGGATAGGCCGAGCCGGCCCGGGGCCGGACCGTTCCGGCACTCCCGCCGTCCGGCTGAAAAAAGGTCTCCGGGCCGGCAAAGGCGAAGGTGCCCTTGAAGACCTTGTTGTTTCCCTCGATGAGCGAGCTGCCGCTCGCCGAGTAGCCGCCGAGCTCCCGGCGCGTGCGCTCGAGCAGGAATTCCGCGATGTCGATGGCCGCCTGGCCGCTGGGCCCCGCGGAGACGTCGTCGAGCTTCTGGCCCAGCGCATCGATTCTCTCGGAGTAGAGCTGCCCCTCCCCCGGCGCGAGGCTCTCCTGGTAGGCGGTGAGCCCGTCGTGGGCCAGAGTGCCGATGTAGGTCGTGTTCTTGCGGATGGCATCCAGCTCTGCGAGGCGCTTGCGGTGCCGCTCGGTCGAGTCCGCCTCGGCCGTCTCCATCTGCTCGATCTCGCTCTGGAGCGCCACGATCCGGTCCTCGACGGCGCGCATGTCCTGGAGCATGGGCGCCTTCTCGTCCGCGATGCGCTTGCGGGTGGTGTTGAGCTCGTCGGCGGCCGTCTTCAGCCTCTCAACGTAGTCCCCCGTTGCGCGCTTCATCGCCTCGTCGAAGGTCTCCGCGGCCCGTGAAGCTGCCGTGAAGGCGAGGAGCGAGGCCAATGCCGTGAGTATTCGGGTCTTCATGGCGGCCTACTTGTTGGCGCCCTCGGCGAGGGGCTGGCGCAGGGTGGCGGGCACCGCGACGAAGTCGGGGTCGGCCTTGTCGTTGTAGATCGCGATCAGGTGGGCGACCGGCTTTGCGCCCTCGGGGCTCGCCTCCCATTCCCACCCGTGGGGTCCTGGAGAGCCGTACCAGGCCTTCCCCGCTGCGCGGTCGAGCGCATACCCGTGGCTCAGCCCCCAGTAGATGACCTCGAGCGACCTCGCTCCCGAATCCCGGTCGATCGAGAGGACCTCCTCGCCGCTCGTGATCGTCCTGTCAAAGAGCACGCACCGGTTCAGCACCGTCATCGCGAGCTGCATCCGTTCGCCCGTGGGAAGAGCGGGATTCCCGAGGCTCTTGAAGGACATCTCGAGGGCCTCCGAGAGGCGGGGCGGAAGGGACGGCCGCAGGTCCAGGAGCTGGCCCACCAGCGCCTGCAGCCTCGTCTCCGCGGCCCGCAGGTCGTCGGAGGCGGCCTTGTTCTTCCCCGCCATTGACTCGATTTCCTCGCGGTCCTTCGCGTTCTTGGCCTTCAGGAGGTCGCGCTTCTCCTCGAGGCCCTGGGCGCGGTCCTTGAGCCCGCGGATGGTCGACTCGAGAAGCGGGCGGTCCGTTGTCCAGTCGTTCTCAATGCGCGTCGTCTCGAGTCGCGTCTTGATCCACTCGCCCGCCGCCTTCTCGCTCGGGGCGAGCGGATCGGCCTCGGGAGCGGCGCCCATCGTGGACCCAAGAAGGAGGGATGGGAGGAGAAACAGCCGGATCCGGCGCGAGGGGGACAGATTCATATGGGGCTGGGAAGCGGACGCTGGGTTTAGCGACTTACGGGTTCGGTGAAAGCAAAGGAAGGGTGTTGTGCCGGATCTCTGTGCCGCCAACGCCCCGCGGGGACCTATTCCAAAAATCCAGCGCTCGCGGGTCCATCACAGCAAGACCGAAGTGGTTCGTCTCCGCCTCTCGCGATGGCCCTGGGATATACAGGAATGGGTGGGTAAGTATCAAAGGAAGGGAAACTTTGACAGGCGTGGGTACGCGCCGACGGAACGCCCTTGCACGCCCCGTGCCACGCGTCGGGAACCCACCCTAACATGCTTGGGCGAAGACGGTAGCAATTTTCGCCGCGTGCCCGCAGACCACCGGCCGCCCCGGGGATGGTTGCGCGCACCCGCTGCTCGGGAGCGCGGCGACCCCGGATTGGATGTAGCCAACCAACCCGCGCAACGGAGCCCCCGGCGCGGAAACGGCGATTAGTGTTGATGCTCCCACGCGCGGTGCTCGCATTGCCGGTCCATGGCCGTTGATACCGACCCGCCTTCCGGCTGCGAAGTTCTGCTCCTGGAGGACGATGCCGTTCTGCGCCGCCGGCTCGTCGCGCACCTGCGCGGCCTGGAAGCCGAGGTGACGGAGGTCTCGACGGTCGCCGAGGCCCGCAAGGCCCTGTCGGGGCTCCGCTTCGACTTTGCCCTGGTCGACCTGCACCTGCCGGACGGGGATGCGCTCGAGCTTCTGCGGGAGGGGGCGTTCTCGGAAAACACGGGCGTCGTCGTGATGACGGCCTTCGGCGGGATAAAAGAGGCCGTCGAGGCCATGCGCCAGGGCGCGGGCGATTACCTCTCAAAGCCCTTCGAGCCGGAGGAGCTTCCGCTCGCCTTCATGCGCTGCCGCGAAAAGCGGGGTATGGCACGCCGGGACGAGTTCCGCGCCGGGAGCCTGGCCGGAAGCGCGGATGAGCTCTTCTTCGGCGAGAGCCTCGCGGGTGTCCGGGCCAAGCTGGACATGATACTCGCCACGGAGCGGCGGCTGGAGAAGAGCCTTCCCCCCATCCTGATCGAGGGCGAGACGGGGACGGGGAAGAGCCTCATCGCTGGCTGGCTTCACCGGCAGGGTCCGCGCGGCCAGCGGCCGTTCATCAAGGTCAACTGCGCGGCCCTTCCCGAGACGCTGGCCGAGTCCGAGCTCTTTGGGCACGAGCGCGGCGCATTCACGGATGCCCGGACCGCGAGGATCGGCCTGTTCGAGGCGGCCGACGGGGGCACGCTCTTCCTCGACGACATCGGGACCCTCTCCGGCTCCATCCAGGCCAAGGTGCTGACCGCCGTCGAGGACCGCTCGATCCGCCGCCTGGGCGCGAACAAGGAGATCCGCGTGGACGTGCGCCTCATCGCCGCGTCCAACGAGCCTCTGGCCGAGTTGGCGGAGGCCGGCGAATTCCGGCCGGACCTGTACCACCGCCTCCATCTCCTGCACATCTCGCTGCCGCCGCTCAGGGAGCGCGGGGCGGACATTTTCCTCCTGGGAAAGCACATGCTGGAGCGGATCGCCCGGAGGCACCGGCTGAAGGACCTGTCCATCTCCCCCGCGGGCAGGGCGCGCCTGGCCGCCCAGCGCTGGCCGGGCAACGCGAGGGAGCTCGCCCATGCGATCGAGCGCGAGGTCATCTTTGCCCGCGGGCCGCAGCTCGACTTCGAGAGCCTCGGCGACCTGCCGCCTCCCGCGGCCGCGGGGTGGCGCAACCCGGTCTGGAGGGTCCCGGACGACGGGTTCTCGATCGACACCGTGATCACCGACCTCGTCGAGGAGGTCCTTCGGGAGACGAGCCATAACATCTCCGCGACGGCGCGGCGCCTGGGCGTCACGCGTGAATTCCTGCGGTATCGCCTGAGTGGCCAAAAAAACCGGGAGTAGAGGCCCCCGCGCGCCCGTGCAGACCGATCCCGAAAAGAGAGTCCCGGCTGCGGCCGTCCCGCGCGGCGAGGCCCGTTCGGGTGGCTGCCTGCAGGTGTCCCGGGCCGCGATGAGGCGGTGCCTCGCGCTGCTGGTCGCCTGCCTGCTGGGCCCCGCCGCGATGGCGCAGCGGAGCTCCAGCTCTCTGGGCGTGGTGCCCAGCTCGACCGGCCCCGACCTTCCCTACTGGGCCAGCGACCGGTTTGACCGGCTCCGGTTCATGAGCGACTTCACGCAGCACTATGTGCTCTCGCACGATCCCAGGGACGTGCACGCGTTCGTGTTCTTCCCGCCTGCGCCCCCGCCGCTCGAGTCGGAGATTCCGGTGCTGGCCCCCCTGGATTCCGGTCCGGCCGCGGACCCGGAGCTGTCGGGCTTCGTGGGCGACATTTTCTACCCGTTCCTCGGCGTGCGCCTCGCCTACGGCGAGCTGTCGAAGGGGCAGCGGGTGCAGATCCTGGCCTACCGCGACGCGAAGGTCGCGCGACAGGCCGAGCTGCGCCTGCGGATCCTGGCGCTGAAGGACGCCGACCCCCCGTCGCGGGCCGCCCAGCTGGCCGCCCTCGCCGCGCAGCAGGCGCCCCGAATCGCGGAGCTGGACGTGATGGCCGAGAATATCCGCTCGGAGCTGAGGCAGATCCGGCTCATGGGCGTGCCGGTTGAGTTCACCGACCTGACGGAGAAGCCGGACTGGAGGGCGCGCGCCGCCGATGACGCGCCGACGGATCCCACCGCGAGGCGGCTCGAGGCCGACGCACTCCGGGGCGTGGCCTACTACCAGGAGGGACTCTCCCCCGACCAGCGGCACCTGCTCTTCGCCGAATCCATCGACATCGGAAACGCCGCCCGGGAACCGGCGGAAGTGCCGACTCCCGGATTCAGGCTCCTGCACTTCTCGCCCGAGCCCGCCCGAATACGCGTCCCGCTCGACCTGCCGGAGGCCCTGAGCCGGAAGATCGACGACTACACCTCCGAGCGAAAGCGCCTCGTTGCCGGCATCCGCGAGGCGCTTCGGAGCAGCCAGGAACTCACAAGCGGCTCCCGGACGGACGTCATGGCGAACCTGGCTTCCGCCCAGGCGCCCCGCTTTGCGCGGCTTGAGGCGATGGCCGAGGACATCCGCCGCGGCCTCGCGGACCTTCCGAACCCGCCCGGTCCGCCCTCCGCCGGCTCGCTTCCGCCCGACCTGACCGCGCGAATCGCCACCTACCGGGCCCACAAAGTGGAGCTCCTGAGGAAACTCCGCTCCATGCTCGCCGCGCCCACGCCGGTGGCGAAGGCCGACGGCGGTTCCCAGGGGCCGGCCCAGGGCGATCCGGTCGCCGGAGCGCTGGCGTGGATGCACGACGGATCGAGCAAGACCGAGGTGCAGTCCACCGAGCTGCGGGTCACGGTCAGCGAGTTTGACCGGATGCAGAGCGAGCTGATCGACGCGCTGGGCAAGGAGGAGAACGGCATCCGGGAGGCGCTCGCGGAGTACGAGAGGTCGACAAACGGGCGCACGGACAGGAAGTCGATCAATGACCTCATGAGGGACTTCGAGGATGCGCGCCAGAAGCAGGAGATCTGGAACAAGTACAGGGACTACCAGGCCGCCGTCCTCACGCCCGGGCTGTCCGCAGGCCAGCGCCGGATCCTCTTCGACGCGGGGGTTGAGCAACTGGACCTGCCGCTTCCCGCTGGGGAGAAAATCAATTGACGCCGCGGCCCCGCGAGAAGCACCCGATGCCAAGGCCAACCCCCAGATACTCGATCGGCGCCGTCTCCACGGGAGTCCTGCTCGTCATCATCTTCGCCGCGCTCGTCATCTGGTTCCGCTCCGACCTTCGCAACGAGATCCACCTGAAGATCATCGAGAGGGACGCCGCGGTCCTCTACCCCATGGCCCTGCAGCAGGTCTCCGACAGCGACACCGGCGGGCCGTCGAATTCCCAGGCGCCCCTCACCGCCCTCCTGAAGAGCGCCCGGCAGAAGGGCATGCTGGCGGTCGCGGTCTTCGACCGCGATGGGAACACGATCGAATCCGTGCCCTCGAACCAGCTTTTCGTGGAGCTGCCGACCGACGACTACCTGAAGCTCGAGGCCGGCGCCCCGATCAGCCGGTACCATCCCTCCTTCCCCCTGGACAAGTATTTCTCGGGTGTGGCCCCGGAGCAGAGGCAGGCCCCGGTGCTCGAGGTGCTGCTGCCGCTGCCCTTGCCGGGCCCCGGCGCGCAGGTGCGCGGGTTTGTGCGCTACTTCATCGACGCACGGCCCCTCTCGAACGAGCTGGCCATCATCGACGAGCGGATCAACCGCCAGACCACCGTCACCCTTCTCGTGGGCGCCGTGCTGATCGCCGCCGTCATGGCCGCGGCCACGCTGAGCGTCCAGCGCGCCCAGCGGATCATAGCGGAGCGCAACGAGAGGCTCACCCGCGCCAACTTCGACCTGACCCTCGCCACCAAGGCGTCGGCGGTCGGCCAGATCACTTCCCACCTCATCCACGGCCTCCAGGGATCCGTGGAGGGCCTGCGGGCCGTGGTCGCGAGCCGCGAGGTGGATCCCTCGAATCCGGCGTGGGACTCGGCGGCCGGCTACACCGATCGGCTCCAGACCATGATCCGCGAGACCATCGCGCTCCTGAGCGACGCGAGCGCCAACACGAGCTACGAGCTCACGGGCCATGAGCTCGCCAAGACCATCCGCGAGTCGAACAAGGCCCCCGCGGCCGAAAAGGGGGTCGTGCTCAACGTGGGCGAGGGCTTTGACGCCATGCTCGACAGCCACAGGGGCAGCCTCCTCTGCCTGATCGCGAGCAACCTCCTCCAGAACGCGATCGCAGCGACCGGAAAGGGCCGCAGCGTGCTCGTGTCTCTGGTCGACACGGGCTGGGCCACCGTGCTTACGGTGCGCGACGAGGGCTCGGGCATCCCCGAATCCGTCCAAAAGCAACTCTTCAAGCCCGGCCGCAGCGGCCGGGCCGGGGGCTCCGGCCTCGGGCTGGCGATCAGCCAGCTGATGGCCCGCCAGATCGGCGCGGAGCTCGTGCTTCTCTCCACGGGGCACGAGGGCACCACGTTCCGGCTGACGCTTCCCCACCAGGACTGACCGTGAGGCCACCCCGCACGGCCGGCTTTGGATTGCACCTAACATGGCCCGGAGCCAGGGTGGGCCGCGCCCCATTGAAACTACTCCTCACCATCCCGCTTCTGCTCGTCGGCGCCGGTCTCCACGCGGGAGAGTCGGTGGTTTTCGGCGAGAAGGAGGCCTACGCCATCGATTCGGGCTCCGCCCAGGCGATACCAAAGGATGCCGGCCGTCTCGCCTTCCTTGAGTCCTTCAGGGCGGATGTGGCCCGGAAAGCGCCGCTTGAGCGCGCGCTGGACCTCGTCAACCCCCCCGAATGGGGAAAGACAGTGAGCGCACAGACCCGGGGCACGATCCAATTTCATCCCGCCTTTCCCGGAGGCCTTGCCTGCCGCATCTCTCTCGAGAACCTCCAGCCCGAACACGATTACATCCTCACCCTGAACGGGAACCCCGCAAGGGCGGGCAACAGCCTTCTCGCCTCGCCGGTGCCGGGCAACGAGAAGGAGAGATACTACGATTTCCTCATAGTAAGGACTGACGCCCGCGGCCACTATGACTCGGGCCTCGGCGTCTACCTCACGCCGGGAAGCTACGATGTCAGGTGCTACGTGAAGGACACGGCCGACTTCAAGATCGTCCTCTACCACGACTATTTCCCCTTCGAGGTGAAATAGGCGGGCCCGCTCAGGAAACCCTGACCTCGATCTTCGCGGCCTCGGGGAGGCCGAGCGTGGCCTCCCCCTCCTTTAGCTCGCAGCGGACGACGCCGCTCGCGGGGTCGCGCTCCCTGACCCTGACGCGGGCCCCCGGCTTGAGTCCCGTCCGCTGAATGAACTCCAGGAAGGGAGGGCTCTGGTCCAGGATGCGTTCCACCTTGAGCGGCCTCTGCGCCTCGCAGTTGGCCAGCGTGACGCCCTTGCCGCGGTCGAGGAGCGGCGACTTGCGGCTCGGAATCGGGTCGCCGTGCGGGTCCGTGGCGGGATGGCCGAGGATGGCGTCGATGCGAAGAAGGACCCGGTCCGAGATGGCGTGCTCGAGGGCCTCGGCGTCCTCATGGACCTCCTTCCAGTCCATCTTCAGCACCTGCACGAGGAAGGTCTCCACCAGCCGGTGCTTGCGCACGACCGCGAGGGCGTGGGCCCGCCCCTCGGGAGTTAGGCGGACCCCCTCGCGGGGCTGGTGCTCCAGCAGGCCGCGCGACGCCATCGACTTCACCATCGTGGTGATCGTCCCCGGCGTGACGCCGAGCGCCTCGGCCAGCGCGCCCGTGGACACGATCGAGCCCGCGTCGGAGGAGCGCACGAGTATCGCCTTGAGGTAGTTTTCGACGGTGCTCGTCGGCATGGCTTAGGGAAACGAGGATCTATTTTGAAAACAAACGTATTTTGTCTTTGACGACTCAAAAAGGATATTTCTATATGCCGCAACCATTAATTCTGCCCATCAACCACCGAGCGTGACCCCGGAGCCCGAGAAGGCCCCGTCCCGGGGCATTTCCCTGGAGGGTTTCCACGGCAGCGTGGTGGTGCCGGCCTTCTCGGCCCGCCCGTGGCGCCAGTACCTGGCCTTCGCCGGCCCCGCCCTCCTCGTCAGCGTGGGCTACATGGACCCGGGCAACTGGGCGACCGACCTGCAGGCGGGTGCCCAGTTCCAGTACACGCTGCTCTGGGTCGTTGGGCTCTCCAGCCTGATGGCCATCTTCCTGCAGGTCATCGCCGCGCGCCTGGGCATCGTGACGGGAAAGGATCTGGCCCAGTGCTGCCGCGATTTCATGCCGGCGTGGACCCGCTGGCCCAACTACCTGAGCTGTGAGGTCGCGATCGCCGCGTGCGACATGGCCGAGGTCCTCGGAAGCGCCGTGGCGCTCCACCTGCTCTTCCCCAAACTCTCGCTGCTCGCCGCGGTCATCATCACGTCGCTCGACGTGCTCCTGCTCCTCTCCCTCCAGCGCCTCGGCATGCGCCTGATCGAGGCCCTGGTCTTCGTCCTCATAGCGACGATCGGGCTCTGCTACTATATCGAGATCTTCGTCCTGCCCCAGACGCAGCCCAGCTTCCCGGAAATCGCCCGGTGGCTCCTGACCCCCGACCTGCCCTCCTTCTTCCACAGCAGGGACCTTGTCTACCTCGCGATCGGCATCATCGGGGCCACCGTGATGCCGCACAACCTCTACCTGCACTCGGCGCTCGTGCAGACCCGCAAGCTCAAGGCCGACCCCGAGTCGATCCGGCGGGCCGTGCGCTACAACACGATCGACACCACGGTCGCCCTGTCGGTCGCGTTCCTCATCAACTCGGCGATCCTCGTCCTCGCCGCCGTGGTGTTCTACGGCCACGACAAGGTCGCGCTTGCCTCCGGTCAGGTGATCGCCTTCGCGCCCGACTCCGACTGGATCCAGATCGCCTACGTGACCCTGGCCCCTCTCGTGGGCAAGGTCGCGGCCAGCCTCCTCTTCGCGGTCGCCCTCCTTGCCAGCGGCCAGAGCAGCACGATCACCGGCACGCTTGCCGGGCAGGTCGTGATGGAGGGTTTCATGGACTGGAGGATCGCCCCGTGGGTGCGGCGCCTGATCACGAGGCTCTGCGCGATCGTCCCGGCGATTCTCCTCATCTCGCTCAGGGGCGGGGGAAGCGTGACGGACCTGCTCACCCTCAGCCAAGTCGTCCTGGCGATACAGCTGCCGCTCGCGATGATCCCGCTCCTCTGCTTCGCGGGGTCGAGGCGGCACATGGGGGACGGGCGGATCGGGGGCTTCCTCCTGGCCGCCGGATGGTCGTCCTGCGTCGTGATCACGCTTCTCGACATCTACGGCCTGCCCGGCGCCCTCCATGACGCCGTCCACGTGTTCACGGGCGCCTGAGCCGGGCGCTTGTCAGATGGGCCGCAAGTTCGGTGTTTACCGCGCGCCCGTTCGGCGCCGAAATGGAAGCATAACAGGGCGCCTCCATTTCTTACTCCTGATGCTCGCGGCGCTCGCTGCGGCCCCGGGCCTGCGCGCCCAGGGTGGCCCGCCGATGATCACCGACGACCCGGGGACGCCGGGCGACGGGCACGTGGAGATCAACGTCGCCTGGACCGACGAGCGGTCTCCGGGTTCTACCCTCGTCGGGCTGCCTCTGCTCGACGCCAACTACGGAGTGGGCGACCGGATCCAGCTCAATTACCAGGCCTCCTGGAACGAGCTGCGCAGCTCCGGGGAGCCAGCGCAGGGCGGCATGAGCGACTCGCAGCTCGCCGTGAAGTGGCGCTTTTACGATGCCGGCGAGACGGGGCTTCAGGTGTCCACGTTCCCGAGGGTAACATTTCCGAACCCGGGGTCCGACTCGGACCGCAGGGGCACCGCCGATGACGGCACGTCGTTCCTCCTGCCCTTCGAGGTGCGCAGGGTCTTCGGGGTCGTCGCGGTGAACGTGGACTTCGGCCACGAGTTCAGCACGGAGGCGTCCAAGCGCGGCTGGATAGGAGGCGTGTGTCTCGGCCATAATGTCACCAAGGAATGGGAACTCGATGTGGAGGTCCACGCCGCAACGTCTCAGGGCCTCCAGCATGGCGAGGTCATCCTGAATGCGGGGACCCGCTATGATCTCTCGGAGCATGCCACGCTGCTCCTCGCCGTGGGCCGCGACGCCCTCGACACGCTGGGGCCGCGCACGTCGCTCCTGACGTTTGTCGGCGTGCAGGTGAGGCTCTGACCACGCGAGAGCCGTCAGGGCTGCGCCGTGCCGACAAGACGCGTCCGGGTAGGCGGCACCAGGTCCACGTTGTCGAGGGCCTCGAGGATCACCTTGTCCCCTGCGAACCGAAGGTCGTAATCCGTCGAGAAGGGCGACTGGTAGGCCACCATCCGGATGGTGTAGGTGTCCCCGCTGCTCCAGGCCCCGCTCGAGGCTACCGGGACCACCTCCCCCGAGGGATCGTTCGTTGATCCCCTGGCCCATGAGCCATACCCGCATTCGATCTCGTGGTCCGCTCCGGCCACCCGGAGCATGAATACAGCGCCGGGCCCGGCCGACTTGAGGGTGACGGACTCAATCTTCAGCGCGTTCGGGGCAAACACATAGCGCCTTCCCTTGACCCTTTCAGCCTCGGGAGACGTTGCCTGCCCTGCCTGGGTGACGAGGCTCAGGCCGGCGAGCTTCTCGGAGAGCTTGCGGTCGGACTCGGGATCCGCGGGAAGCGCGGAGGCGCCGAGGGCCGGGACAATCCTGTCCCAGACCAGGTTCATGACCGACTGCATGTCTCCCGTACCGCTCGTGATCGCGACGACGGCGTCGTACTGCGGCATCACGATGCAGAACTGGCCGAAGGCGCCGTCGCCCCTGTAGAAGCCGTGCCTGCAGCGCCAGAACTGGTAGCCATATCCCTGGTTCCAGTCGCTGGTGGGATCGCTGCCGTTTGCGGTCTGGCGGGACGTGGCCTCCTCCACCCAGTCCGCGGGGACGACCTGCTTTCCATTCCATTGGCCCCTCTGCAGGTAGAGCTGCCCGAAACGCGCGATTTCCTCCGTGCGGAGCCTCAGCCCGAACCCCCCGAGCGAGACCCCCCGGGCGCTTTCGTCCCACCTCGGCGGGGCGATCCCGAGCGGGTCAAACAGGCGCGATTGGAGGTAATCGCGAACCTTCTGCCCTGTCACCTTCTGCACGGCTGCCGAGAGGATGTACGTGGCCGGCGTGTTGTAGACGAAGTGGGTCCCCGGGATGTCCGGTACCGGGTACTCGAGGAACGTCCTGACAAGGTCCACGTTACCCGTGAATGGGAAATCCCTTATGTCCTCCGCGCGCTGGCCGCTCGACATCCGCAGTAGGTCGCGAATCCGCATCTGGGAGAGATTCTTGCTGGGGTTTGCCGGCGCCTCCTCGGGAAACAGCTTTACCAGGGTGTCGTCCAGGCTCAGCTTGCCCTCGGAGATGGCCAGGCCCACCGCCGTCGACGTGAAGCTCTTGCTGAGCGAGAACAGGACATGCGGCTCATCGGGGGCGTACGGCGACCACCAGCCCTCGGCCACGACGTGGCCGTGCCGCACGATCATGACGCTGTGGACGGCGTCTACCTTCTGCTCGGCCCCCTCGACAAAGCTCAGGATGGCCGACGAGGAGATTCCCTGCTCCTCCGGTGTGCTACGGGGAAGCCTGGAGGGATCCTCGGCGGACCTGGAGAGCGCCGCGGCTGAAGCAAACGCGTAAGCTGCGAGGAAAACACGGGATGGGGTCATGGGGATGGGGCGGCCGGGCACCGCTTGGGAACCAGCGGCGCCATGAGGCATGCCCCCGCAGCGCTCATTTTTCAAGCGCGGGCGTCATGGGCCCGAGCGGTGGAATGCAGAATGTCCCAAATTGTCGGAAATATGTCATAGCGGACATCGGCTCCGCGCGGTAGACTGGGCCCTCACTCCACGCACACCATGAACCAGAGGAATATCGGCATCCTGGGCTTCGATGACATCACCGCGCTCGACATCGCCGGCCCCGCGGACGTCTTTGCCACGGCCTGCGAACTGGCCAAGGGGGAAAAACCCTACCGGGTCATCGTCATCGGCGTCACGGGAGGCACGTTCACCTCCGACGCGGGGCTTGTCCTCTCCCCGGAGCGCACGCTGCGCACCGCCCCCGCGCTCGACACGCTGATCATCCCGGGCGGCTCGGGCCTCAGGGAGCCCCGCACCAACGCCCTGTTCTGCTCCTGGCTCAAGAGGAGGGCGCCGCGCATCCGGCGCGTCGTCTCCGTGTGCACCGGCATCTACGGCCTGGCGCCGACGGGCCTGCTGGACGGCAGGCGCGTGACGACGCACTGGAACTTCGCCGCCGACGTCGCCCGGAGGTTCCCGAGGCTCCGGGTCGAGCCAGACTCCATCTACATCAAGGACGGGCCGTTCTACACCGCAGCCGGCGTCACCGCGGGCATAGACCTCTCGCTGGCCCTCGTGCAGGAGGACCTCGGGCCGCAGGCCGCGCTCGCGGTGGCGCGCATGCTGGTCGTCTACATGAAGCGCCCCGGGGGCCAGGAGCAGTTCTCGGAGCCGCTCCGGTTCCAGACCCGCTCGAGCGACCGCTTCTCCGAGCTCGCCGCGTGGATGGCGGGGCACCTGGCAGACGACCTGTCCGTGGACGCCCTCGCCCGCAGGGCGGGCGTCTGCACCCGGCACTTCAGCCGCCGGTTCGGACGCGCTTTCGGAAGCACGCCGGCCGCGTTCGTCGAGGGGCTTCGCCTCAACGAGGCGCGCCGTCTGCTCTCGTCGGAGGACGCGTCGATAGAGGGCGTGGCCGAGGCCGCCGGGTTCGCCAGCGCCGACTCCTTCCGGCGCGCCTTCGAGAGGCGCTTCGGCATCACCCCGACGGGATACAGGGGGCGCTTCAGCCTCCGGGAGGCGGCCTCGTGAGGCCGCGCCCGCCTGTCACGACCAGGCGCGAGCTGCCGGAGCTCGCTCTGGCGGTCGCGCTCCTGGCCGCCCTGCTCGCCCTGGGCGCCGCGATGCGCAGCCCCGGAGCGGATCCCTGCCGGGAGGCCGGGGCGCGCCGCTGCTATTCCTGGCCCGCCGAGCCGATCGCCTTCGTAAGCCTCTTGGATAGGGCGTAGGCGTCGGGGATGGGCGCGGAGCACGCGCCGTTGGCGCACAGGTACGCCGAGGCCTTCTCAAAGTCCGGGAATATCGACTCGCCGCGGGGCGGGGGCCCCTCGCGCCTGTCCCACCACTCGATGAGCCGGTACGCCGTGGGAGCCCGGTTGGCCGCGGCGAACATCGCGCCGGCGGCCGGGTCGTCCTTGTGGCCCACGACCGTGACGTGGAGGGGCTCCGTGCGGAGCTCCTCGTCCGCAAGGAGCAGGCCACCGGTGTACGGCCCGCGGTGCCCTACGTTTTCCTCGGACGCCGCCCAGCGCAGCGAGGACTCCGCCAGGGCGTGGTCGCCCGGCCTGCCCGACGCATGGCCCAGGAGGTTGGCGAACCGCGCGAGCGCAATCGACTCGTCAAATTCCGGGACCGGGGCCGGGAAGGACGCCGTTGTCGTGTCCGAGGACGCGAAGCCCGGCTCGGCTCCCCGGCCAAAGCGCGCATGGATGAAATCGGCGGCGCCCTCGGCCCGCACGAGCCAGGTCGCGTCGCCCGTCGCCTGGTAGAGCGCCAGGAAGGCCGAGCCCATCGCGAGGGTATCACCAAGGAAGGGGCCTGCCGCGTCGGCCCCGTCATGCCGGAACCCGCCGCCCGCCAGGGACCGCTGCGCGACGACCCACCCCGCCGCGCGCAGGGCCTCCTTCAGGGGGCCCGCGTCCCCTATCGCCGCCGAATACACGCAGAGCGCCGAGATCGCCCATCCGTTTTCCCGCGCGTAGCGGTGGGTGTCCACGCGCGGGATGCCGCGGGCACGCCGGCCGGCGTCGTCCAGCGAGAAGAATTCGGCCGCGTGCTCCCCCGGGACAAGGTCGGCGTCCTGGCTCGTGTAGAAGGAGCCGTCGGGGCTCTGGAGGAATCCCCCCAGGTAGCGCGCGATGCCCCCTGCGGCCCCCTGGTAGCCCCAGTTTGGCCAGAGCGCCGCGGCGAGGGAATAGACCCGCAGGTCGTCGGCCTGCATGGACATGATCTTCTCAAAGTGCGGATGAACCCAGTCCCCCGCGGCCGAGTACTGGTAGACGCCGCCCCACGCGGGATCGAGGAGCTGCCTCTGGAGGCGCAGCATGTCCCGGGCGATCGCCTCCGCCTCCGCGTCGCCGCGCGACGCGGCCCTCAGGCAGTATTCCACGTTCGGGGCGTCGAGGAACCGGTGCTCGTCGCTCCAGCCTCCAACCGCGCGGTCGTAGCCGGAGACCAGCCGCCGGCGCAGCTCGGTGGCCGTCGCGTCGGAGGGGCGGGCGTCCGCCTGCCCCTTGGCCCCCGCCAGCGAGGTGACCGACGGCCCCGGAGAGGGATCGTCGACGATCGCCTGGAGCATGGACGCCATCTCGTCCGGGTTGCGGTACCCCCGGCGCCGCACGATCTCGCTGCCGTCGGCGGCGAAGACGATGGTCGCCGGCCATCCGTAGTCCTCGTACTTGTTCGAGAGGTCCGGGCGGGAGTCCTGGTCCACGCGGACGGCCACGTAATGGGCCCCCATGAGCGCGATCACCCTCGGGTCCCTGTAGGTGGTCTCGTCCATGACGTGGCACCAGTGGCACCACACGGCCTCGAGGTCCATGATCACGAACTTGTGCTCCCGCTTGGCCTGCGCGAAGGCCGCCTCGGACCACGGCTGCCAGGCGATGGCATCGGCCGCGCGGGCGTGGCCAACGCAGAGGCCCAGCAGGGCGGCGATCATCAGTCGGCGTCTCATCCATCAGATACGAGCCGCGGCGCCCCGGGGATGCAACGCCCGGGCCCCTAGTGGTAGTCGTGCGACGACTGGGCCGGCAGCCCGAGGTCGGGCATCCCCGCTATCTCCTCGGCCATGACGTGGATCACCCCCTTCTCGTTCTGCAGCCGGCCCGTGATGACGAGCGCGGGCTCCAGGTTGATGAGGAGGCGCGCCTCCTCGAAGAGCCGGGGCCGGACGATCGCGTTCGCGAGCCCCGTCTCGTCCTCGAGCGTGATGAAGCAGAACCCCTTGGCGGTCCCGGGCCGCTGGCGCGTGATGACCGAGCCGCAGACCTTCACGCGCTCCCCCGCCCGGACGTCCTTCAGCTCCCCGGCCGGCCGGACATCGGGGAGCATCGGGCGCGCAAGCCTCATCGGGTGCGCCCCCGTCGTCAGCGACAGGTGCACGTAGTCGGCCTGCAGCCGCTCGAGGAGCGTCATCCGCTCCAGGGGGGAGAGCGCCTCCTCGTCGGCCTCCGGCCCCTGGCGGAAGAGGTCGTCCTCGCCGTGGAAGGCCTCGACGCGCCAGAGCGCGGCCCGCCGGTGGTCGGCGAGGGCGTTCAGCGCGCCGGCGCCGGCCAGCACCCGGCGCTCGGCCGCGGCGAACCCCGTGCGCCGCAGGAAGTCGGCGAGGGAGGCGAACGGCCGCTCGGCGCGCGCCGCGAGCATCGACTGGAGCGCCGCCTCGCGCACGCCGCGCACGCTCCCGATCCCGAGCCGCACGACGGTGTCCGTGTCCACGCGGCTCCTCGCGTCCGAGGACTGGACGCAGACGGGCAGGAACGTGATGCCGTGGCGCCGGCCGTCCTGGACCAGGCTCGCCGGCGAGTAGAACCCCATCGGCTGGCAGTTCAGGAGGGACGCGTAGAACGCGGCCGGCCTGTGCACCTTCAGCCACGCGCTCGCGTACGCGATCAGCGCGAAGCTGATCGCGTGCGACTCCGGGAACCCGTAGAGCGCGAACGACGCGAGCGACTTGATCAGGTACTCGACGGCCGGCTCGCTGACGCCGTTGGCCCTGAACGCGACCTCGAGCCTCGCCTTCATCCGGTCGAGCCGCTCCTGGGAGCGCGTGAACCCTATGGCCCGGCGCAGCTCGTCGGCCTCGGAGGCCGTGAAGTTGCCGAGTTCCATCGCGAGCCGCAGGATCTGCTCCTGGAAGAGCACGACCCCGAGCGTGCGCTCCAGGATCGGCCTCGCCCGCTCGTCGGGGTACGTCACGGGCTCCTCGCCGGCGCGGCGCTTGAGGTAGGGGTTCACGGCGTCGCCCTGGATGGGCCCCGGCCGGATGATGGCGACCTCGACCGCCAGGTCGTAGAAGTTGACCGGCTTCATCCGCGGCAGCGTCGACATCTGCGCCCGGCTCTCGATCTGGAATATCCCGATCGTGTCGGCCTCCTGCATCATCCTGAAGACGGCGGGGTCGTCCTTGGGGAGTCGCGCCAGGTCGACCGGCTGACCGCGGCCGGCGCAGATCTCCACCGCGTCCTGCAGGGCGGCCATCATCCCGAGCCCGAGCAGGTCCACCTTGAGGAGCCCCATGTCCTCGATGTCGTTCTTGTCCCACTGCAGGACCGAGCGCCCCGGCATCCGCGCGTTCTCAAGCGGCACGAACTGGTCCAGGCCCTCCGTGCTGAACACCATCCCCCCGGAGTGCTGGCCGAGGTGGCGCGGCAGGCCGCGGACCCTGCCGCAGGTGTCGATGAGGGCGCCGAGCCTCGGGTGCGCGTCGGACACGCCCGCCATGCGCAGCTGCTGGCCCAGCTCGAGCGTCTGGGGCAGGTCGCCGCCGTGGTACAGGCTCGAGAACCGGTCGAGGGCGTCGTCGGGGAACCCGAGCACCTTGCCCACCTCGCGGATCGTGCTGCGGCCCCTGTAGGTGATCACGTTCGCGGTCATCGCCGCGCCCCTGCGGCCGTACCGCCGGTACACCTCCTGGATGAGCTCCTCCCGGCGGTCGCCGCTCGGCAGGTCGAGGTCGATGTCGGGCCAGTCCGTGCGCCCCTCCGAGAGGAACCGCTCGAAGAGCAGCTTGCTCTCGATCGGGTCGACGGCCGTGATCCCGAGGGAGTAGCAGACCGCGCTGTTGGCCGCGCTCCCCCTGCCCTGGACCAGCGACCCGCGGTCGCGCGCGAAGGAGCACAGGTCCCACACGAACAGGAAGTACCCGCTGAAGCCGAGCTTCGCGATGAGAGCCAGCTCGCGCTCGAGCTGGCGCCGCACGTCCCCCGCGACGCCGCCGTAGCGCTGCTGGGCCCCGAAGTACGTCATCTTCTTCAGGAAGGAGTCCTGCGACTCGCCGGCGGGCACGGGGTGGTCGGGGAACCGGTAGCCCAGGTTCGCGAGCGTGAACTCGATCCGCCCGGCGAGCCTCGCCGTGTTCTCGATGGCCTGCGGCAGGTCCCGGAACAGCTCCGCCATCTGGGCGTGGCCCTTCATGTGGCGCTCGCGGTTGAAGGCCAGCCTGCGCCCTGCCGCGTCCAGCGTCGTGTGGTGGCGCAGGCAGGTGAAGACGTCGACGACGCCGGCGTCCTCGGGCGCCGCGTGCAGGACGCCGTTCGTGGCCACGATCGGCAGCCCCATGGCGCGCGCCCAGTCCACGAGGAAGGCGTTGCAGCGCTCCTCCCCCGGGATCCGGTGGCGCTGCACCTCGGCGTAGAGCCTGTCGTGCCCGAAGGCCGCGGAGAGCCTCGACCCCGCGGCGGCCGCCGCCGCCGCGCCGCCCTCGGCCCATGCGCGCCGCATCGGGCCCTCCTCGTCGCCCGTGAGCGCGATCAACCCCTCGGCCGCGCCGGGGAGTTCCGCCCACGCGACCCGGCCCTCCCCCTTCTCGGCCCTCAGGTGCGCCGTCGTCAGCAGCCGGCACAGCCCCTGGTACCCGGCCCGCGTAGCGACGAGGACCGGCACGACGCTGCCGTCCTCCATCGTGAGCTCGGCGCCGACGATCGCCCTCACGCCCGCCTCCTTCCCGGACATGTGGAGGCGCACGGCCCCGTACACCCCGTCGCGGTCGCAGAGCGCGACGGCGGGGACCTGCAGGCGGGCGGCCGCGGCCACGAGGGACTCGGGCAGCGAGCCCGCGCGCAAAAACGAGAATGCGCTGCGCGCGTGGAGTTCGACGTAGGGCATGGGGGCGGCGCCCTAGTCCAGCATCCCCTCGACGCACCAGCCGTCCGCGGTGCGCGCCAGCTGGTAGAGTCCCCCCGA
>Ga0265319_1000602_pt1 | contig 23991 bp, 17 predicted proteins | sample 4824metaG_FD_192443 | JGI IMG/M metagenome (GOLD analysis project Ga0265319, IMG submission 192443) | Rhizosphere microbial communities from Carex aquatilis grown in University of Washington, Seatle, WA, United States - 4-8-24 metaG | ecosystem: Host-associated > Plants > Roots > Rhizosphere >...
TTGGCATGGAGTGCAAATGCGAACGCTTGCGCATTGGGCGATATCTTCCCATCTTTACGACTTCGGAGCAAGCGCGAACGCCGTTGAGGTAATCCCATTCCTTATCCTTCTCGTTTCCCTGCTCCTCCTTCTGCGCACTCAAATAACCCGTCTCAGATTTCAGAATCCCCGCTCCCTGCTCCACGCTCCAAGTTTTCACCCTTCTCGCCCTTTACTCATCTTTCATGTCCTCTTCTCCCCGCGTGGTCATTGCTGGTGGCGGCGCCGCCGGCTTCTTCGCCGCCCTCGCCTGCGCTGAAGCCAATCCCAAGGCATCCGTGCACATTTTTGAGCGCAGTCCCGAAGTGCTCGCCAAGGTGCGCGTGTCCGGCGGTGGTCGCTGCAATGTCACTCACGCCTGCTTTGACCCTGCCGAGCTGGTGAAGAATTATCCGCGCGGCGCCCGCGAACTCCTCGGGCCTTTCCACCGGTTCCAGCCGCGCGATACCGTCGAATGGTTCGAGGAACGTGGCGTCGAATTGAAAACCGAGGAGGATGGCCGCATGTTCCCGACAAGCGATTCGTCGCAAACCATCATTGACTGCCTGACCCGCGAGGCAGCCCGGCTCAATGTCCACATCCGCACGGGCTGCGGCATCGCCGAGGTGTTGAAAAAGGACAAAGCTTTCGCGGTGATACTCACGGAAGACGGCACGGTTGAATGCGACTGTCTCCTCCTGGCCACCGGCGGCTCACGCGGGCTGAAAGGCCACGGCCTCGCCGAATCGCTCGGGCACACCATTACGGCGCCGGTGCCGTCACTATTCACCTTTCATGTGGACGACCCGCGCGTCCATGCCTTGGCCGGCATATCCGTTCCGAACGCCCGCGTCCGGGTGGTCGGCACCGACCTGGATGAGGCGGGGCCGCTGCTCATCACGCATTGGGGCCTGAGCGGGCCGAGCATCCTGCGCGCCTCCTCCTGGGGCGCGCGGCTCATCGCGGAGCGCGACTATAAATTCAGCATCCAGATTCAGTGGCTCGCCGACCACGACCATAAGCGGGTGATGAATGAGATTCACGAAGCCCGCATCCATTTTGCGCGGAAGCACGTCGCCCTGTGGTCGCCGATGGGCCTGCCACAGCGCCTCTGGGAGCGCCTCGTCACCGCGGCGGGCATCAACGAGGACATCACCTGGAACACCCTTTCGAAAAAGGACTCCGAAGCCCTCGCCCACCAGCTCTGCGCCGGGGAATACAAGGTTAATGGCAAAAGCATGCACAAGGAGGAATTCGTGACCTGCGGCGGCGTGGCGCTCAAGGAAGTGGATTTTCGCACCATGCAAAGCCGGGTCTGTCCGGGTTTGTATTTGGCGGGGGAGGTGCTGGATATTGACGCGATTACGGGTGGATTTAATTTTCAGTCGGCGTGGACGACCGGGTGGATTGCGGGGAACGCGATGGCGATGTAACGCTGATTTTTATTTGAACGTTGTCGCCAGAATTCAACTTCATGATCATTCCAGAAATCGTTGCCGGAATTGATGTCGGAGGCCCAAGAAAGGGCTTTCATGCGGTCGCATTACAAGACGGAACCTATCTGGACCAATTTGTCTCACATGAAGCTGCAAAGGTCGCAAGCTGGTGCCGTCAGGTTGGGGCAAGCTACATCAGCGTGGATGCTCCTTGCCGCTGGAGTAACACCGGCCGCACCCGCCCCGCCGAGAGCGAATTGAAACAGGAGAAAATCGGGTGCTTTTCCACTCCCAGCCGTGAGGCCGCTGAAGCACATTCAAAAAATTATTATGGATGGATGTTAAACGGTGCCGATCTGTTCAAGTGTCTCGAAACAACGCACCCCCTGTATGCTGGAGAATTCAAGCAGTTGTCACCTCTCCACTGCTTCGAAACCTTTCCGCATGCAGTGGCATGCGCTTTGGAGGGGAGTATCGTCTCCGCCAAGAAGAAATCTTCGATTCGTCGCGCTTTGCTTAAACGGGCCGGAATGGATGAGAGTAGATTGACCAACATTGACCAGCTTGATGCCGCGCTCTGTGCGCTCACAGCCCTATATTTCGCCCGAAATGAATTCAGATCTTATGGCGAAGTTTTGACCGGCTTAATTGTGGTACCGAATAGGACATTGCCAAAATAATTGTCTTGTTTCGTCATTGTTTTCATTTTGTCTTTCCAAGTCCCGCAGGGACGAAAGAAGGTAACCCACCAATTTATTGGTGGGCAGGCTCATGAGTGAAAATCGAGTCCCGGAGGGACGACAGAAAAATCCGGGGATTCTTTCGTCCCTCCGGGACTCGATATCTCTTCGGAGTAGCCTCCCAGCATTAAAATGCTGGGTTACCTTCTGCCGTCCCTGCGGGGCTTTACCCCAGCTCACCTCCTCGCCTCCCGCAATCGAATCTAAACCGGCTTGGCCCGGCCGCCGACGAGGGCTTCGGCCTTTTGGAAATCGGCGACCAGGTCAAGCGTGCCGCAATCGAGGCAAATGTTCGCCTGCAGCTTAACATCGCTGGACTTTAAGGAAAATACTTTCGCATTTTCCGGTTGAAAATGAATGCGGCCCGTGGAATTAAGCACGCCCGGTTCCAGCCGGGTGCCGCCGCAGCGCAAACAAGTCTTGGAATTGCTCATAAGGGTACCGGCGATAAGGCGACACGCCCGCACGGCACCCAGATTATTAGATTCGAGTGGCATCCGGCGAGCTTCCAATTTACTCTCCCAACACACCCATGCTCCGCTCCGTCAACCCCGCCACCGGCGAACTCACCGCCGAATTCGCGCCGAATTCGATTCCTGAAATTGGCGGCGCGGTGGAGGCAGCCAACGCGGCTTTTGGGCAATGGCGGCGCGTACCCGTCGCCGCCCGGGCGGAAAAATTGCGGGGTTTGGCCAAAATTCTTCGGGGGCAAGTCGACCATTGCGCCCACCTTGCGACCGGGGAAATGGGCAAGCCCATCACCGAGGCCCGGGCCGAAATCGAAAAATGCGCCTGGTGCTGCGAATACTATGCCGAGCATGGCCCGGCCATGCTGGCAGAGGAACCGGTGAAGACGGAGGCCCGCGAAAGTTTCGTCACGTTCCAGCCGCTGGGCGTTATTCTGGCGGTGATGCCGTGGAATTTTCCGTTTTGGCAGTTTCTGCGCGCCGCAGCGCCCATTCTCCTTGGCGGCAATGCGATCGTCCTCAAACATGCCTCGAACGTTCCGCGTTGCGCCCTGGCCATTGGACACCTGTTTCGCGAAGCGGAATTTCCCCAAGACCTCGTGCGCGTCATCCTCACCGGCCCGGAAGGGGCCACCGCCGCACTCAAGCATCCGCTGGTCCGCGGGGTGACGCTGACCGGCAGTGCGGCGGCGGGCGCGCAAATCGCGGCGGTCGCCGGGTCGGTCCTCAAAAAATGCGTGATGGAGCTGGGCGGCAGCGACCCCTATCTCATCCTCGCCGACGCCGATCTCGACCATGCGGCCAAACTGTGCGCGCAATCGCGCTGCAATAATTCCGGGCAGACTTGCATCGCGGCCAAACGCTTCGTCGTCATCGAAAGCGTCCGCACCGCATTTGAAAGAAAGCTGATTCACGAACTTCAGACCTACGCCCCCGGCGCCCCCCTCGACCCAGCGACCAAGCTCGGCCCGCTGGCCCGCGCTGAGGGCCGCGCCGCCCTGCAAATCCAGGTGGACGCCAGCATCACCGCCGGGGCCACGCTCATCCTTGGCGGCACACCCATTTCCGGCCCGGGCAACTATTATCCGCCCACGGTGCTAACCGGCGTAAAGCCGGGCATGGCCGTTTTCGACGAGGAAACCTTCGGCCCCGTCGCTGCCATTGTCTCCGCCAAAGACGAAGCAGACGCCATCACCCTTGCCAATAAACACCACTACGGCCTCGGCGCGGCCGTGTTCACCCGCGACTTGGCCCGTGGCCGCCGCATTGCCGTTACCGAACTCGAAGCCGGTTTCTGCGCGGTGAATGACTTCGTCAAGAGCGACCCCCGGCTGCCCTTTGGCGGCGTGAAACAATCCGGTTACGGCCGCGAACTGGGCTTGTTTGGCGCCCGCGAATTCGTGAATATCAAGAGCGTGGTCATCCGGGACTAGCACCGATTGGCGGCCTCGGTGGTGGCCTTTTCTTAATTTTTACTTTTTAATTCTTAAATTCCAAGATGTCCAAGAAAAAGACCCCGCCCCTGCAAAAGGTGGCCTACTTCAACCGCGAACTCAGCTGGCTCGCCTTCAACCGCCGCGTTCTGGAACTCGCATACAATCCGCGCGTGCCGTTGTTGGAACGCCTGCGCTTCCTCGCGATTGTCAGCTCGAATCTCGATGAGTTTTTTGAGATTCGTGTGGCTGGCCTCGTGCAGCAGGTGGACTCGGGGGTCGTTGAAGTCGGCATTGACGGCCTGGGCCCCAAGGAGCAACTCCGCCGCATTCACCACATCGCCCGTGGCCTGGTGGATGACCAATACCGTTGCTGGCAGGAGCAACTGCTCCCGGCCCTGCGCGAAAACAACATTGTCTTTAAACACGAAGATGACTGGAGCCGCTCGGAACTCAATTGGCTGGAAGATTATTACCGCGAGCACATTTACCCTGTGCTCACGCCCATGGCGATTGACCCGTCACACCCCTTTCCGCAACTGACCAACAAGGCGCTCTACATCCTGCTTTCGCTCGACAACCCAAACACCCCGCACGAAGACAAGATGATGGCCATCGTCCCCGTGCCGCGTGTATTGCCACGGCTCGTGCGCATCGGCACGGGCTCCCGCCCGGTCAGCACCTATGTGTTTCTCAGCGCCATTATCCGTCATTTTGCCGCCGATCTTTTCCCTGGATACAAAGTTAACGGCGCCTGGCCGTTCCGCATCACGCGCAACAGCGACCTCTATATTGACGAGGAAGAGGCCGAAAATCTCATCACCAAAATCGAGCAGGAGCTCCATCGCCAGCGCCGCGGCGCCCCGGTGCGCCTCGAAATTCGGGAGGATGTGGACGACGCCGTCCTGGCCCAGTTCCTCAAAGCCATAAATCTTCCCGAGGAATACGTCTTTCGTCAAAACGGGCCACTGAACCTCATGCGGTTCTTCGAAGTCATTGACGATCTCGGCCAGGATCACCCCAAGCTCCTGTACCCTCCATACACGCCCCACCGTCCCGCCGCGCTGGCCACCGAGAATCTGTTTGCCGAGATTGCGCGGCACGACGTCCTGCTGCACCATCCCTATGAAGCCTTCGACCCGGTGGTGGATTTCCTGCGCGAGGCTGGCCGCGATCCCTTGGTGGTGGCCATCAAACAAACTCTCTACCGCACCAGCGGCGACTCCCCCATCATCGAGGCGCTCATCGAGGCATCACGCAACGGCAAGCAAGTCACCGCTCTCGTGGAGTTGAAAGCGCGATTCGACGAGATGAAGAACATCCAGTGGGCGCGGCAACTTGAGGAGGAGGGTGTACACGTCGTCTATGGCCTGGTCGGGCTAAAAACCCACTGCAAATGCTGCCTCGTCGTCCGCCGTGAAAAAGGCACGCTGCGGCGCTACACCCACCTCGGGACCGGGAATTACAATCCCAAGACGGCCCGGGTGTACACCGATTTCAGTCTGTTCACCACCAACCGGCGCGTGACGGAGGAAGTCGCCAATGTATTTAACGCGCTGACCGGATTTGCGCTTTCACCAAAATTCAAGCACCTGCTCGTGGCGCCATTTAACCTGCATGCGGAAGTGCAAAAGAAGATCTTGCGTGAAGCCGCCAACGCCGCCGCCGGGAAGCCGGCCCGCATTTGCGCGAAAATCAACAGCCTCATTGACCAGGAAACCATGGACAACCTCTACCGCGCTTCCCAAGCCGGCGTGAAGATCCACCTCATCGTCCGCGGCATTTGCGGGCTGGTTCCCGGCATGAAGGGACTGTCGGAGAACATCCGGGTCACCAGCGTCGTCGGTCAGTTTCTTGAGCACAGCCGGATCTACTATTTTGAAAATGCCGACGGCCCGCAGCCCGAACTCTACCTGGGCAGCGCCGACTGGATGCCGCGTAATTTCTATCGCCGCATCGAAGTGGTGTTTCCGGTCCTTGATCCGGATCTGCGCAAACGCATCCTCGACGACGTCCTTCCGGCGTACGCGCGCGACAACACCTACGCGACCGAGCTGCATGCCAACGGAGCCTACATTCCCGTTCCCCGCCGCGACGGCGACAAACCCTTCTCCGTGCAGGAATACTTTCTCGCCCAAGGCGCCGACCATGCAGCCGCCGAAGCCCACGCGGCGGAGAAAGAACGCGAGCAACCCAAGCTGCGACCGCAGCCGTAAGCTTGTTTAACTTCTTGGCAGGCCGAGAATTCCGCCTCTTAATGGCCGCATGAGATCTTCCCAGGGTTTAGCTGCATGCCGGACGATCGCCACTTTAGTTAATATCTGGCGCAACACCAACTCCGCCAGGGTAACTTTGTGTATGGGCCTTGCGTGGCTTCTATGCAGTGGTTGCCTGAATATCCAACCGTACGCGGGTAGAACCTTTGCGGTGACAGTGCGGGACGCCGAAACTGGCGAGCCGATTTCTGCGGCAAACATTAGCGTCAAATACGAGAGTTATTCTTTAAACGGCCCCCCATCCGATGTTTTCTCAATCACCAATAATGAGGGTATCGCGACCATCGCCGGAACGTCTTGGAGTCCGCAAGATTGGTCCGTGAGTGCCGACCATTATCAAATTCTTGCGACTGAGACAAACTGGCAGAAGTATGCCGAATACCGTCTGTACCGCCTTCCACCACCACACGTCACCATAGTTGTGCCGAATGCCTTTCACGGACCCCTGAAAATTGAGCTTAAAGCTTCCGCCACCTGGAACGAACAAGGAAACCAATGGAAACCGGTCACCCACTGGATTCAAGGCGAAGCAGGCAGGCGGAACTTCAGCTTCCAGGCTTCATCCACGGGATACGTAAGCATACTAGCCGCGCCTCTTTTGACACGCGTTTTTGCTCGGGGGGCGAATAAGATTGAAGGAACTCTGAATGTTATCGCCGAAAATGGGCAAGCCGTCCCAGTCAAATTTGTTGAATCGGGAACTAAGATTGCACACCCGCTTGCTTGGCCGTTTGACTCCGGCGTCTATATTGAGGACATCCAAGACATTCGCCTTCTGCTCTTTGTCGGATCGCAAACAGATGCCAGTGCTTTTCTTGCGACACTCGCACCGAGGATGTCCCATGGCGTCAGCCTTGTCAGCCGGGATATCTTCAATTCCCTCTTTGACGAAGCCGCGACCTCGTCCGAGCCAAGCCAAAAATAATCTGGTCGCTCCTGTGGGATAACTCTCTTTGGTGGTGAAGGCGGCCACTCATTTGGCGCTGGTTCATGAAGCTCCGTCCTGAAGAGAGCTTTCTACTTGCTTAGCTAACATGATTAGCTAACATGATCAAATGAAAACAACCGTCCGCCCTCCACCGCGCCGCGCCCGCCCCCGTTCGCGCAAGGCCAATCTCTGGCTCAGTTCGGCCACCCAGGTAAATATCCACGCCGCCAAGACCCACCTTTCGCGCCTGCTCAGCCGCGTGGAAAGCGGTGAAAGTATTACCATCGCCCGGGATGGCCATGCCATTGCCGTTATTTCGCCCCCGCCCGCCAAAGGCCGTCCGGCAGTTTCCATGGATGATCCACTACTGCGCGTGGATGAGTATGCCTTTGCCGGCCCAGTCGCCCAACTCACCAACGAGGAGATGGACCGCATTGTTTATGGCGTTTGAAGCTGCATTTGCGGATTCGTCGTTCCTCTGCGCGTTGGTGGCAAAGCAGGATTTTGCCCATGCTGCCGCGTTGTGGGCCTTCGTCGAATTGACCCGCGCCGGCCGGCCAATCTTGACCACCGATTATGTGATCGATGAGGCCCTCACGTTGACCAAAGTTCGGGCAAACGCCGGCGTCAGCCTCGCCTTGCTGGATCGAATCGAACAATCGCATAACCTGCTGTGCGAATTCATCACCCCCGCACGCTTCACCGTCGCCAAGTCATTCTTTCGCAAACATTCTGATCATGGCTATTCTTTCACGGACTGTACCAGCTTTGTGATCATGCGCGAGCTTGGCCTGAACGAAGCCCTTACCACCGACCGCCACTTTTTCGAAGCTGGATTCCGGATGTTGTTACCCACTCAGGCAAAATGAATTGCGGTAATTATTCAATCACCGCAAGCTCATGGTCAAGCACTGAAGCCAACTCAAAGCGCGCCCAGCCGTTGGCGGTCGTCAGCGCCGGTTTCTGGTTCGACACGAGCAGCCGCAAACTCTTCCCCGCCACCCCGACAGGCAGTTTTACTGCAACTTTTAGCGGCCCGACCGGAATCAGCTCCTCAGCGGAGGAGCGCCAAGTGTTGGCATTGGTGAGATTGACCAAATGAAGCAGGGCGCGGCCCGGTTGTTGGTAGAGATGGGTGTCGACAAGGCCAGGACCTTCCACCGTCAACGGAATTTGGTCATTGGCGGCCCAACGAATGAGGTTCCGCAGCAAGAGGCCGTGGTCCGCGGTATTTTCGCGGGCATAACGCCGATCGAGGTCGGCGGCCAGATAAACGACGCGACCGTTGCCTTTGGCTTCACGCACAATCAGGCCGGGCAAATTAGTGTGATCGTTTTGGGACCAAATCATTTCCGGCGGCGTGTTCGGTCGCGTTGGCACAAAGGTCAGCAACACTTGGGCCGAGGCGTCCACGTCGAGGTTTTCGAGCGTGCCACCGTAGGGAATGATGTCAGTCTTTTCGAAACCACGGAGCACCTCGTGGCGGGTACCCGTCGCCGCGGGCTCGCCCGCCGGGTGCGGACCGTAGACTTGGGCGCGCATCTCGGGCAGCAACCGAAGATAAGTTTGTTGCGACGTGCCGGCCACCTGGCGCACGCGCGCCGCCTCGGTTCGCAACGCATGAGTCGCCGGCAATTTCACGCCAAAAATGTCTGCCAGGGCAAAATCAGCGCGATTGTCGCCCCACTCGTCGCAGAGGCTGGTCGCGCCGGTGGCGATCAACCCGCCGCCGCTTTGCACAAATTTACGGACGGCAGCCACATGGGCATCCGTCATTGTGCCCAGGTTCGGCAGAATCAACAGCTTGAGCTGGAGCGCGACCTTTTCGAGATCGTCCGCATGAACCATGAGATAGGGAATGCGCGCATGGAGCAAAGCTTCGGTAAAGCCGCGTTCGGGCTCGGCGACTTGCTGGGCGGCATTGGCGCGCCCGAAGAAATCGTGATTGCGGAGGGAAAAGAGGACGCCGACGGTGGCAACCGGGGTGCGATGCAGGACATACTCTTCGTTTTTCAAGTGCCATTCGCCCATCGGCACAGGCGTGTCGTACATCCGGCGATCTTCCTGGTACGCGTTGATGTAGTGCCACCAGGGTTGGATGCCACCGGCGAAACCTTCGAGGGCCCACAGGCGAGCCTCCGGCTCGGGGCGGCTGGCGATGCGGAAATTGGTCGCGCCATACTGGTACATGGCCATGCTTTCCGGAGCCAGTTTGTCGGGCCCCATCAAGCCATGCACGAGGCGGCCGGAAATGCCGTTGGCCTGAAAGCCGGTGGCATCCGTGCGGCGCTGGTTGTCGAGCATGAGAATCTCGGCGCGTTGGGCGATGGCCCGAAGATCGCGGAAGTCGCCGCCCATGCCTCCGCTGTTCATGCCGGACCAAATACAGTCCGGCCCGCCCGCTGCGCGGGTGGTTTTGTTGTAAAGATCCCAGATTTCCAGGCGCAATCCATAACTCCACTCTATCCACGCGCGGTAATTCGAAGCATTCCAATCGGCGGCAGTCGGCAAATCGAGCCCACGCTGTTCTTTGAATTTCTTGGCGCAGTTGTCACATTGGCAGATCAGATCGCGCCCGGCGCCGCTCCAAATATTGTCCGTAAAACCGTCCGGATGGTATTTCTGGGCAATCTCCGTCAAAATGGCCGGAATATGCTCGCGGTAATACGCGCCGTTGATGCAGGGAATGTTCAGGGCGCGATCCTGAAAAGGCCGCCCGTTGGACCCGACAGTGAACCACTCCGGATGGGCTTGGTAGGTGGCATTGGGCGCGCCATTAGAGTCCATGCGCGCGAAGACCATAATGCCATCCGCATGCGCCGCCTTGACGAGATCGCCGAACAAATCCTTGTCGCCCAGAAACTGCGCCAGTGGATGAAACGGGATTTTTGTCGGGTAAAAGGCCACGATGCCGCCGGCGTTGACGACGATGCCCTGGGTATTCGTGCGCTTCCATTGCTCGCGCCACCAACCGATGTCGTACCGGGTGATGTCGAGCTCCGCGATGTTCGTTTGCATCCAGCGCGAGGTGCGGCGGTACCAGGGCACGGTGGTCGTGGCGCCCAAAGCCGCCGAAGTCGCGATTCCCGGCGCCGGCGCTCCCGCCAGATTCAAATAACGCGCGCCGGCGACGGCCGTAGCGGCCACGGCAGTCTGTTTCAAAAAGGTCCGGCGGGTTTCCGGTTTCGGCGAAGGGGTAAGGGCATCGGGGTTCATGGGGTTGGGGGCAGCATGAAGGGATTATGCCACGGCGGAAATCAAAAATTTCAAGGGCGCGCATGGGGTAGCGCGGATCCCGCCGTTGGCGGGAACCGCGCTACGCCACCCACCCTCACCGCGTTTGCAACCGAATCTTGTCCAGCTTCAGCTTCCGACTCTCATCCATCACATACGTCACATCTTTGAGCGGCGTGTCCTGGTCGGCAAAAATGAGCACATTGAGATCGGTTCCCTGCTTTGCCGCCGCGGCCGTAAGCTGGGCAACAAACTGCTCGGGCGTCACCACGACGTCGTTAATGGAATATTTTCCCGCCTTGTCTATCGCCACGGTGAAGCGCTGCGCGGCGCTGGCCTGGCCGGCGGTGTCCATTTTCGGAGGCGTGATGTCGAGCGATTGCGAATCCTGAAAGCGCATCACCAGCAGGAAGAAGAAGATCAGCACCACCAACACGTCCACCAGCGGCACGATGTTAATCATGGCGCTGGGGCGGCGGCGGCGGACGTAGAGGGGCACGAGAAAATTCCTCTGGGTTTACCGTTTCTTGGATAGGTCAATCAGGCGCTCGAGGCCGACGTCGAGGCGTGTCGCCAGCAGTTCGATCCGGCGGTGCAGGTAGCTGTTGCCGACGAGCGCCGGGATGGCGATGCACAGGCCGGCCATCGTCGTCGTCAGCGCCAGCGAGATTCCATTGATGAAGGCGGCCTTGTCGGGAAGGCCACCATCCACGACTTGGGAGCCGAACACATGGGCGAGTCCGGTGATCGTGCCCAACAGCCCCAACAGCGGGGCGCCCGCCACCACGATTTCGAGGATGAACATGCCGCGCTCCAGCTTCGCAATTTCGAGGCGCGCATAAGCCTTCAGTGCGTCGGGGTCCGGATTAGTCTTGCGGAAAAAGTAGACGATGCGCCCGGCGACCGATTCGGTGTCACCCGGGTGGTTGATGATTTCGCCGGAAAGGAACGCCTCGGACATGGCCTTGGGCAAAACCCGCCAGGTCCGCAGGGCCAGGAGTCGCTCAATAATGACATACGCCGCCAGGAACGAAAACAACCCCAACGGGTAAATGAATATGCCGGTCCCTTTGATTAGCTCTTGCATCGGTTGACGTGAATTGCGGAAGGTTCAAAGCAAATCAAAATCGCCCCCGGGTCAAGGTAAAGCGAGCGCGAGGCCGGCGTGGCTGCATTAAGACTTCATAAATCCACCCCAACGGGACGCAGGAAAAACTCGACCTTTATTTCTCCTTCTTATAACTCCGCCCCATGCAGCGGATTTACTTGCCCCGCCCGACTCTCGGCGCACTCTTATTTCATGGCCGGGCCCGACACTTCCTTTGTTCACCTCCACGTCCACACGGACTTCAGCCTCCTCGACGGTTGCAGCCGCATTGACGTGCTCTGCGCCCGCGCCAAGGAACTGGGCCAGCCGGCGATCGCGATCACCGACCATGGCAACCTGTTTGGCGTGGTGGACTTCATGCTCGAGGCCAAGAAGCACAGCATCAAGCCCATCATCGGCTGAGAATCCTATCTGGTCGTGGACCACGCCCGCACGGAAAAACCCGAGCGCGCCAAGCACAAGGTCTACCACCTCGGCCTGATTGCGCGCGACTTCGCCGGCTATCAGAATCTGACGAAAATCGTCAGCGACGCCCACACCAAGGGCTTCCACTACCGCCCGCGCACGGACCTCGACATGCTGGCCCGCCACGCCAGGGGCTTGATCGCCTTTAGCGGCTGCCTCGCCTCGTGGATTCCCCAGAAACTCCTCGAAGACAATTACGATGAAGCGCGCAAGGCCTGCGCCAAAATGGTGGATATTTTCGGCCGCGACCATTTCTTCATCGAGCTGCAGGACCACGGCATCGCCGAACAGCGCAAGGTCATCCCCGGGCTGCTCAAGCTGGCCCAGGAGTTTAAGCTGCAGGTTCTCGCGACCAACGACGTCCACTACGTCAATGCGACCGACTGGGCGCCGCACGACGCCCTGCTTTGCATCCAGACCGGCGCGAAAATCGCCGACACTGACCGGATGCGTTTCGACACGCATGAGTTTTACCTCAAATCGCGCGAGGAGATGGCCAAGCTTTTCCCGGACCATCCGGAAAGTCTGCTCACGCCGATGCTCATCGCCGAAATGTGCGACGTGAAGCTGCCCTTCGGGAAGAACAATTATCCGGTCTTCCAGCTCCCTGCCGAAATCAAGCCGCGCTTTCCGAAAAACACGGACTACCTGCGCGAGTTGTGCGTCGCCGGCCTCACCGAGCGGTATGGCGTGGACTTCAACCAGCCCGACGCCGTCGTCCCCGGCCACCCGCCTGGTTTTGGCCGCGAACTGGTGGACCGCGTCAATTTTGAAATCAGCGTCATCGAAAAAACCGGTTTTGTGGATTACTTCCTCATTGTCTGGGACTTCATTGACTGGGCACGGCGGCAGGGAATCCCCGTGGGCCCGGGCCGCGGTTCGGGGGCGGGCTGTATTGTCGCCTACCTGCTAAAAATCACTGATATTGACCCCTTGCGCTTCGGGCTGTTGTTCGAGCGCTTCCTGAATCCGGAACGCGTGTCCCCGCCGGACTTTGATATCGACTTTTGCATGCGGCGCCGCGGCGAGGTCATTGAGTACGTCCGGCAAAAATACGGCCAGGACTGCGTCGCCAACATCATCACCTTCGGCACCTTCGGCGCCAAAATGATCGTGCGCGACCTTGCCCGCGTCAACAGCGTCGAATACGCCGAGGCTGACCGGATTGCGAAGATGGTGCCGGACGACCTGAACATTACCCTCGACGAGGCGCTGGTGAAATCCACCGAGCTGGCGCAGGAGGTGGCGCGCAATCCCGTCGCCAAGCGCATTATCGAACACGGCAAGGTCATTGAAGGCATGGCGCGCAACTCCGGCACCCACGCCGCCGGCATTATCATTGCCGACCGTCCGCTGACCGAACTGATTCCCGTCACTCTCCAGGAAGGCGTGCTGACGACCCAATACCCGAAGGACCCCGTCGAGAAGCTCGGCCTGCTGAAGATGGACTTTCTCGGGTTGAAGACGCTCACGGTCATTGCCGACGTGCAGGATAATGTCCGTCGCACCCGGAAAACGCCCACCTTTGACGTCGAGAAGCTCACGTTTGACGACCCCAAGACCTTCGTCCTCCTCAACGAGGCAAGGACCGTCGGGGTGTTCCAACTTGAATCCGGAGGGATGCAAAATCTCTGCCGGCAGTTTTCGATTTCGAACATTGATGAAATCATCGCCCTCATCGCGCTCTATCGCCCGGGTCCGATGGAATTCATCCCCGACTATGTCAAGGGCAAGAAAGATCCCTCCTCCATCAAATATGCCCACCCGCTGCTGGAGGAAGTCTGCCGCGAAACCTACGGCATTCTCGTGTACCAGGAACAGGTCATGGAGGCCGCGCGGCGCATTGGCGGCTTCTCGCTCGGCGGCGCGGACATTCTCCGCCGCGCCATGGGCAAGAAGGACGCCGCGGAAATGGCGAAGCAAAAGGCCATCTTCGTCGCCGGCGCCGCCAAAACAAACAACCTCACCCAAAAGCAGGCCGAAGATATTTTCGCGATTCTGGAGAAGTTTGCGCAATATGGCTTCAATAAGTCGCACTCCGCCGCCTATGCCATCCTGAGCTACCGCACCGCGTATCTAAAGGCGAATTTCCCCGTCGAGTTCATGGCGGGCATTCTTTCGAATGAACTCGGCGATGCCGACAAGGTCGCGCACTTCGTCGCCGAAGCCGGCAACCTCGGCATCGCCGTGCTCGGTCCGGATGTCAACCAGTCACGCGAGAACTTCACTCCCCTGCCCGACCTGTCACCCACCGCGAACCCCGCCGCGCCCGGCTCGATCCGTTTCGGCCTCAGCGCCATCAAGGGCGTCGGCGACATGGCGGCACGCAAGATTTTGGAGGAACGCGACGCGAACGGGCCCTTCGCTGACTTCGCCGACTTCATCCGCCGGGTGGATGGTCGCGCGGTCAACAAGCGCGTGCTCGAATGCCTTATCCGCACGGGCGCTTTCGATTACACGAAAAGCGATCGCCAGCATCTGCTCGACTCGCTCGACGCCTTCATGGGCGACGCCGCCTCCCATCAAAAAGACCGCGCCGCTGGCCAAGGTTCCCTCTTCGACGCCCTCGGCAGCGCGCCGACCGCCGACAAGAACGGCCACGCCACCGACACGCATACGGTTCGCATCAACGCTTCCGGCCCGGTCATGCCGCTGGCCGAGCGTCTGAAGTCCGAACGCGAACTCCTCGGCTTTTACACGTCCGGCCATCCGCTCAACGCCCTTGCCGGGCTGGATGAACTTCTGGACACCGTCACCGAGGCCAGCCTGCCGACAACCAAAGACCGCACCCCTTTCCGACTCTGTGGCGTGGTCACGACCATCCTCAAGCGCATCTCCAAGCGCGACAATCGCCCGTGGGCCTCGTTCACGCTCGCGACGAAGCGCGGCAATTTTCTGGTCAATGCCTTTTCCGACACCTACGAGAAATATTCGGCCCAGCTCGTCGATAACGCCGTCGTCCTCATCCACGGTGACGTCCGGCGCGACGAACTGCGCAATGAAAACCGCCTGACCGCGCAGGAAATCTTGAGCGTCGAGGACCGCGTCCCGGGCCTCCTGCGCAGCATCCAATGGACCCTCCGGCCCGAAGCGCAATCCGAGGAATTCCTGCGCCTCCTCGTCGCCCAAATTGCCAAAAGCCCCGGCGGCACGACGCCGCTGCTGGCATTCCAGCAAGCGGATGGCCGGGTGCTCGAATTTGAACTGCCGCCCAGCTCGAAACTTCGGCTCGATTTGCCGGCATACCGGACATTCCGGCGACATCCGGCGGTAGCGGGCATTGTGGCGGAAATTGCCCCGCCACCCGTGCCGGAACCGAGGTGGCCGCGGAATGGAAGATGATTTTCGGACCGCCTGTTTACCCCTCATCGAGAGCTGCCAGGCGATTGCGGAACGGGTACGGGCGATGGCGCTGGCCCCGGCGCAGGTGCACTGGCCGAGACCGGCGTGAAGGTATAAGATATGTCACGCAGATTTGCCGTCAGCGGCGTGGCTGGGCTGGGTGAACGCCAGGGGGTGCCCACCGACTCGCGAAGATTTCCTGCAGAATCCGTTAGTTTAAAAAAACCCTGGCAAAGAATATTACCGGTTGGCCCAAGGCGTGAAACGAAGTGGACTGAAATACCGTCGCTGCCCAGCGCAACAACCGCCTCCTGGCCAACGGTGATGGTCAAAGGCACCGAGCCAACCGCCGATCCCACTTTGAACTCAAACAGCCCGCTGATCGTCGTGGCCCCCGGCGGCGGCGGGACGGTGCTGACGACGGTGGCGCTCATCGTGGTGGCTGGAGCCGCGGGCGCCGGGGTTGGGGTGGTGGAGGGCGCGGGGTACGTCTGCGAGGTGGGCGCAACGATCAATAGAGGACTAACCGACGTTTTGGCACCGCTAACTTTCGCAATAAAATCAGCGGCGGTATACAAGCTCCCTGCACCACCGGTCAATTGGTTCGGCACCCGACTTTCCAGAATTTCATAAATCAAATCGCCACCTGCGACCGCGGATTTCAACCAGATCGTCGTCTTACCGCCCCACGTGCCGTCATCAATATGCAGCAAGCGTGCTTCAAACGAGCCAGCCTGCACGGGGCCCAAATTTGCGAGTTTTTTTGTCGCATCCAGAACAGTCTGCCGTGGGTTATTGCCCCAGGACATCACCATGAAATCGCCACTGGTCGGACTCCTTTGGATGTTAACGGAGCCGGCCTCCCGCCCATCCGCCGCAATTGGATAATAGTATTGGTGAAATATGGTGTCCGCATCGAGATTTCCCGTAGGAAAGGCATTGGCGGGGGTGTTTCCCGTTCGATCGGAAGTGTTGAAGTCTGCCATGGGCGGCTCAATCGTCACGATGGTCTCCGCGGGCAAATCAAGGCCATTCAAAAAGCCGCTTGAAATCAATCCTGGGTGCAGGGATTGCGCCATATTCATTACCACTTTGAAGGCGGCGTCCGGTGCATCCGCAAAATGCAGACCTTTCGTGGGCGGGGACGCAGCCGCTGGGCTCACATCCGGCGCCAACGCGACAGGTGGCGTGGATGCCGCCGGCGGACTGACCGGCGAGCCCGGATTATTTTTGGCTGCGGGAACCTGCGCCTTGGCCATCGGCACGATGACGGCCGAGGCCAGCATTGTAAAAACGACCAAAAGTGCGCAAGATTTCATTGGGGGGTAACTAAAGTAAAAGAAGGACAAGACACGATAACCGCTGATCGGGCAAATCGGCAAACCCAAAGCTAGGCGGGTCCGGAGGCCCCGCCCTACCAACCCGTGCTATCATGGCAAATCCTTCACTTTTTTCATTTCTTCCTTTCCCGGTCATCCCGCCCCGACCCTTGACATACGCTGCCCACTTTGGACGATTGGCGGGGCCACGTCCAATGGCATGGGCAAAATGGTTTCGGTATCAGCCTTGACCTCGACCACGATCCAATTGGCCCCCGCGCACAGGACATAGAAACCCGGCGGAACATTTTTAATCGCAAACGCCCCCGAGGCATCCGCGATGGCGCCGGGAATGGAACCGGCCGGCAAACTGCGGGGAAGACGCTGGGTGCCGGAAGGAAGCGCACCCCAATCGATGGTTGGCACCGCAGCAAAGGCGACCATCGCAGACGCGGCCGGCGAGCCCGCAGGATTCCCTGGCGTCTGCGCCACCACCGTGCCAGATATTGAGCCGGGATGCGCGGAAACCCCAGCCGGGGTCGCCGCCGCTTGCGGCCCCGGCGGTGGAACCGAACCCGGAGTGATGGCGTTCAGCAGGTTATCGGTGGCTTCGATAAAATCATTGGTCGCCACCGCCACGTCGCGCATGATGAGGTCACGATTTCCGCCCATTTCTGTGACTAGCGGTTGGCCCAGAGATTGATTGCCGAGAAAATTTATCAGGCCCAGGATGAGGGCTTCGGCGGCCACAGGCACAGAGGGTGCGGTTCCCCTTCCACCGCCGCGCAGAGGCGGGGGACCCTTGGCCATCACACGCGGAGAAAAATCAGGCCCCGGCGTGCCCAAAAAGAAAGGCACAAAACCCGGGCCCGTCGGCGACCAGGCCATTCCCGTTCCGTCAAATGGCCGCGGCGTCAATCGGTCCGACTCCGGATGTGCTTTGATATACTCGAGGCCAGCCGCCACTTCGACTTGAACTCGCCTGATGTCTGCCATCGTCTGGTCGAAAAATCCCGCACGAGCCTGCTTGAGGTCGGTAAGTGCGGCCTCCATCGCGGCTTGGAGACCGTCCAACCGCGTCGTAGCCGTATCTTCACCGTTGGCCGCCTTGCGCTGATTTTCGACGATGATGGCCGCTTTCCTGGTTGCGTCGGCTGCCTGCTTCGCCGCATTAGCCGCATTTTGGGCGGCAATCTCCGCCTCGATTCGTTTTTCGGCGGTTTGGAGAGCGGAAAGATAATCTGGCAACGTGTAAAGCACTCCCTCTTTCAATCCAGCATTCGTATATTGCTCCGGGAAGGTCAAGTTCGGGTAAATCAGGTCCGTTCCGCCGGTCGCAGATTTGAGCCAGATTCCACCAGAGGGAGAGTGCCCCCAAAGATAACTGAGCGCGCGAACTTCATAAGATCCTGCCTGCACCTGGGGAATTGCCGCCAAACGCTGAATGAGGTTGAGATCACCTTTCGACGGGGAGTTATTGCGTTCCATGGCAATCGCCTCGGCATCCAAATCCCCGGTGGCGAGAAAGCCCAAGACATTATCCATTCGATAAATCACCCATTTCGGCGCATTCGCTGTGCCACCGGGAAAATGTAATCCCTTGGCTGACTGCGCTGCAGACGGCGCCGGCGTAACCTTCACAGATTTTTGCCCGCTGCCCGGCGAAAAGATGACATAGACAATAACGGCGGACAACGCCGCCGCGCCCAAAACCCCCACGACAAGTCTCCAAGCCATCGAGCGGGGTTTCATGGGGGCAATTGAACTAAACGCCGCGAGGGAGACAAAGGTTGCAGAACAAAAACCAATCAAACAGAACCCAAGCGGGTTCGGATGCTCGATCGCCATCCGGTGCTTGCTGGAATCGTCGCGGAAGCCGCCCGCCCCCAAGCCGGAACCGCGGTGGCCGCGGAATGAAAGGCAATTCGTTCGCCCTTGCGTTCATTTTCCATGAGTTCCGACGGGGTACTATCCACCGCCAACAAAGGTAGCCGGTGTAAAAGTAAGTGGCATGGGTAGTTTGGTTTCAGCGCCCGCCTTGACCCCGATTAGAGTCGTAACTCCGCGCGCCGATCCCACTGGAAGAGTATAGAATCCAGGAAGCAGATTCTTGATGGTAAATTGGCCGTTTTTATCGGAGAGGGTTGATGGGATGGTTGCATTTCCCATCGCGGGATCAGGCGTGCCATCGGCGGCCACCGCCTTAAAATTGATACAGGTGAAAGCGGAAGGAGTGCCGTCCGCGAGCAGAACGGTGCCGGATATCGAGCCGGTCGGGGCGGTGGAATCCGAATTTACCACGAGTGCGAGCCCGCCAACGGGTATCGAAGATCGACCCGAAGGATAGGCAACCGCCAGGTAATTTTTAGCTCCAATCTCAAGGTTAGCCTTGGCCACCGCCACATCGCGCAAAATAGTATCCCGGTTGCCACCCATTTCACCCATAATTGGCTGGCCGATGTTGGGATTGCCCAGAAAATCGGCGAGCCCGGAACGCAACGCACCTTCCGCCGATTCCAGATCCGAAACCGTGTTGGTTTTTGGCAAGCCGAGAGTTGGCACACCACCAATATTGTGGAAATTGCGGATGGGCTCATCCCGCTCTGACGGAAGCAGCGAATCCTCCCCGGGGTGGCTTTTGAGGTAGGCCAAGCCTTGGGAGACATCGGCCTGCGCACGGATCAAATCGGCGATGGGCTGCTCGAAGTAGCCAGTCGGCGCAGGCTTGATCGCGGCCAACGCCTTTTCCAGCGAAGTCTGCAGATTTCTTAATCGGGTGGTGCTCGTATCAAAGCCACCAGCCGCCTTGCGCTTGTTTTCGTCGATCAATGCCGAACGCTTGTTGGCGTCAGCCTGGCGGGACTGCTGGAATTTTGCCTCAAATGCACGGAGGGCTTCCAAAAAACCCGGAACAGTATAGAGAGTGCCATCCTTCAATCCAGCGGACTCATAAAAACCTTGGGACTGGGGTGTAAAAATCAAGTCCACGCCTCCGGGGGCCGATTTGAGCCAGATTACCTCTACCCCGCCGGGGGCATTCCGAACCCTAAAGGAGAAACCGCGCGCCTCATACGAGCCCGCCTGAACCAGATCAAGTGCGGCAACTTGTTTCAAGGCGGGAGTAATCAATTTCCCGGGCCGATAATTCGATTCTTTTAACATGGCATCAAGGTTTCCGCTGCTCAACAATTGCTGCCAATCGCCTATTCCGTACCCCACCAATTGAGGCGCATTCAAGGTTGCGCCGGGAAAATGCAGGCCTTTGACTGGCCGAATTGCCAACAGTTTCTGGCTTGCCGCTTCCGATTCTTGCCACTCACCGGAAGGGAATATTAGTAAAACCATCAGGCCGGACAACGCCGCCGCGCCCAAAACCCCCACGACAAGTCTCCAAGCCATCGAGCGGGGTTTCATGGGGGCAATTGAACTAAACGCCGCGTGGGAGACAAAGGTTGCAGAACAAAAACCAATCAAACAGAACCCAAGCGGGTTCGGATGCTCGATCGCCATCCGGTGCTTGCTGGAATCGTCGCGGAAACCGCCCGCCGCCCGTGCCGGAGCCCCGTTGGCCGCGGAATGGGCGGAAACTTGGATTCCCTAACTCAGCCACCGGCACCACCGCCACCGGGGACTTGCAGGATCAGTGGATTCGCCAATTTGGTCTCGATGTCCGCCTTGACCTCGACGACGACCCATTCGGCCCCGGTGTTCACGACATAAAAACCTGGTGCCACATTTCGAATTACGAAGACCCCCTTTTCGTCAGCGATCGTGCCGGGAATCGCACCATTGACTGGACCGATTAATCTGAAACCAGACGGCCTCACGCCCCAATCAAGGGCATCCACTGCCGCAAATGCAATTATGGCGTAAGGGGCAGGCAAACCTGGCGGGGAACCAGATCCAAACCCAGACCCGACCACCGTGCCGGAAATTGAGCCCAGATGCGCGGAGTCCTTGACCGGCAGTGAAACGGGAAACGGCTTTGGAAGGGAGGTTCTGACCGTTGGAGAAATGGTCGACTCATAGCTTTCTTCGGCCTCGTTGAGGTGGATGGCAACCGTGGCCAACTCGCGCAAGATTGAGTCACGACGCCCACCCATTTCTCCAAAAATTGGCCGACCCTGACTTGGGTCGCCAATAAATTCTTTAAGGCTGGTGCGCAATACATTGCTTGCCAGCTCAAAATCAGGGTCGCGCGCCCGGGCAAAGCCAAGGCCGGCGGCCTGCCATCGGGTTACCGATTCGTCAATAATTCCCGGCGACATCCGGTCAATTTCCGGATGCGCCTTGGCGTAATCCAGAGTCTCCGCCAACGTGGATTGCGTCTCTATTACATCCGCGATTGGCCGCTCGAATGATCCTTTTGGTAGTTTCTCAATAGCATCCAGAGCCGTATTCAGTGCCGCCTGCAGATTTCTCAAACGGTTGGTGGTCGTGTCTCCGCCGGCGGCCGCCTTTTGCTGGTTCCCAGCAATGATTGCGGCCAGGCGGTCAATACTAGCTTGGTGCGCCTGCTGTATTTTATCATATTCCGCCCGGAGTTCCGCAAGGTAATCAGGCAAATTGTAGAGCGTGCCCTGCTGCAAGGTTGCGTTACTATCAAAAGGATAAATCAAGTCAATCCCGCCGGGAGCGGCCTTAAGCCAGAGTGCGGCCCATGGGTGCCCTTGCCAGATAAAACCTAATCTGCGCGCCTCGTAGTAACCCGCCCGAACCGGAACAAGCATCGCCACTTTCTGAATTGCATCCGTGACTTCAGTTGAAGAACTCAAACGCTCGCCGCCAGGTTTGAATTCACCCGTGTCAGGGTTGATCACCGCAAACACCTCCCCGATCGTATAAGTCGAAGTTCTCAGGTAAAAATCTCCGTTCGTCGGCTTTGCCTCTGCATCCAGATTCGCGTTGGCGATTAGGCTTTCAACATTGGAAATTTCGTAGCCAACCACCAATTGACCCGCTACCACCTCCGGCAGTTTTCCTGGCAAGCTTTCCCAGCGCAGCCGATCAACCGCATCGGTGACAATTTTACGGCCATTCGCCGGATAAGCAGCAAAGTGCAGTCCCTTGGCGAAAGGTGCCTCGGTACGGTCTGTCGTTACCACTACGGACTTTGGACCACGAGCCGAGGGAAAGACAACAAAAACGATTAACGCGGACAGACCCGCTGTAACTGAAACACCTGCGACCAATTTCCAAATCATCGTCCGGGGTTTCATGGCGTGATGACTATAAACGAGGTGTTGGATACGATAACTGCAAATTGTACGCGGCGGAAAAACTGAATCTAGGCCGGTCCGGAGGCCCCGCCCTACCCGCCGGCGCCACCACCGACAGCGATCTGCAGGGTGTATTTCAGCGGCTCTGGCAATTTCGTTTCGGCGCCTTCCTTCACTTCGACGACAACGCGGGTGCTGCCGGCGACAAGGGCATAGAAGCCTGGCGGCAGATTCTTGATTGCAAAATTTCCGTTGTCGTCGGTGATGGTCACCGGCAGGTTGGCGGGCACCACGCCCCGGCCTTGTGCCGGTGCATTGAGTGAATCCACCACTGTGATGGCCAACAAAACATCGACGGCCGGGCTAGTATCGGCCGTCACCAAATGGCCGGCAATGGAGCCCGTATGCGTTGGGTCGGCCGAACCTTTCGCCAGTGCTGCCAAGGTCAGCGTCGTACTCGACGGCGCCGAGGACGTGGGCGTGGTGCCGCGGGAGCTGGCGAGGTATTCGCGGTTGTTCGCCACCAAATCCAGGTTGGCCACGACAACTGCCCGCAAGATGCGGTCGCGAATGCCACCGATTTCACCCAAGAGGGGCCGACCCTCCCGCGGATTGCCCAAGTCGTTGAACCCATCCCGCAAAGATTTCACTGCGACCGCCAAATTTGCACCGCCATTGACGTCGCGCACCGTTACGGCCCCGCTTGGGGTCCAGAGTGGCCCGGCCAAATTGGGATTAAGGGCGGCTCGAACCCGCGCCGCCAGGGAATTGAACTCAGGGTGTGCCTTAAGGTAATCGAGGCCGCCGGCAACTTCCACCTTTGCCTGGAGAATATCCGCCGTCGTTTTGGCAAAAAATTTGGTCGTTTCCGGCGGCAATTGTTTGAGTCCGGCAAGGGCCCCGTCCAAATCCGTGGCCAGGCCCTGCAACCGCGTGGACGTGGTGTCTTCGCCACTGGTGGCTTTTCGTTTATTTTCCGTGACGGCCGCGTTTCGCTCGGCCACCGTTAACGCCACCGGCATGGGTGCGGGCGCAGGGGCGGGCGCGGCCGCGGGCAAAATACTGCCTGGCGCGGGTGTGAACGAGTACGAGATGTCGCGGAGATGCAGCATCAGCGGTGTGGTGGGGCTGGGCGAACTCCAGCCCGAAGTAAATCCCTCGCGCACGTGACCCGTGGCGTCGGCCAGTTGGAAGGAGCTTTGACATAGAATATTGCCGGCGGGACCAATGCGCGAATTGATATGGATGGAAATGCCGTCGCTACCCAGCGCGATTACCGCCGGCTGGCCGACGTTAATCGTCAGTGGCAGGGAACCGCCCGCCGAGCCCACTTTAAATTCGAGGGTGCCGGTCACAGTCATGGCCCCCGGCGTGGGCGTTCCCGTGCTGACCACGGTGGCGCTCATCGTGGTGGCCGGGGGAACTGGCGCTGAAGTTGACGATGCCGCTGGCGCGGCGGGAACCGGTGCGATGGGCGAGACCGTTACGAGAGGAACGACCGACACTGAGCCGCGGATCTTCGCAATAAAGTCTGCGACCTTATAGAGCTGCCCGGCACCCCCGGTATGGTCGTTCATAATGGATCCAACGGTCTGCGGCTGGTTGGTGGGGGAACGAAAAGGATCAATCACATAAACCAAGTCGGCTCCGCCAGCCGTGGATTTAAGCCAGAGCGCGGGGTTGATCCGACTGTAATCCAACAGCCGCACCTCGAACGAGCCTGCCTGCACCTCGCTCAGGGTCTCCACTTTCTTCACGGCATCCCGGATCAGGGGTGAGGGAGTCAATCCCATGGACGAGAACCAGAAGTCGCCCGTGGATGCATCCTTGACGACGTAGAAAGACCGAACCTCCCTGCCATCCACCGCCAGCGGAAAATAATAGCGGTAGAAAGTGGTGTCGGTATCCAGATTCCCCGTGGGAAAGGAATTCGTGCTGGAGCGGCTCATCCGGTCCGGGGTGGTATACTCGGGCAGCGGCGGCTCAATGGTCACAACGGTCTATGC
>Ga0265319_1000608_pt1 | contig 23690 bp, 29 predicted proteins | sample 4824metaG_FD_192443 | JGI IMG/M metagenome (GOLD analysis project Ga0265319, IMG submission 192443) | Rhizosphere microbial communities from Carex aquatilis grown in University of Washington, Seatle, WA, United States - 4-8-24 metaG | ecosystem: Host-associated > Plants > Roots > Rhizosphere >...
CGCGCCCCGGCCGCCGGCGGCCGCGACCGCGCCGCGCCGCCTCGCGCCGCCGCCGCCCCGCCCGCCCCAGGGCCGGCTCGTCAGCGGTACCCTGATCGCCTCGGCGAGCGCGGCGCTCCCGCTCGCGGGCGGTGCCGGCCCGGCGGGCGCGACGGCGAGCACGGCGACCGCCGACCGGCCGCTCCACGTCCCGGTCGGCGCGTGGGTCGCGGTCGGGCTGGCGGCGCTGCTCGGCCTCGGCTGGGCGCTGGAGTCGCGCCACACGCTCCCCTTCTGGCAGCCATGACGATCGAGCAGATCCTCTTCCACATCTCCGACGCGCTGCTGTACCCGGTGCTCGTGCTGGCGCTGCTCGCGCTCGTCGTCGTGCTCGCCGAGGTCGGGACGCTGCTGGCGGAGCTGCGCCGCCGCCGCGGGCGCAGCGTCGCGCGGCTGGAGCGCGCCGCCGACGTCGCCGGGGACGCGCTCGCGACGGGCGACGGCGCCGGCGCGCTGCGCGCCGTGCGCAGCGTCGGCTTCAACCCGGCGATGGACGACGCGCTGAGCGCGATCGTCGAGCAGCACGGCAAGCCCGACGCGGCCAACCGCATCGCCAAGCGCCTCGCCGAGTACGACTACCGCTCCGTACGCCGCCTCGAGCGCACGCGCATCCTCGTGCGGATGGGTCCGGCGCTCGGCCTGATGGGCACGCTGATCCCGCTCTCGCCCGCGCTCGCGGGCCTCGCGAACGGCGACGTGCAGCGGCTGACCGACGACCTGCGCGTGGCGTTCAGCGTCACCGTCGCGGGCCTGCTCGTCGGCGCCGTCGCCTACAGCGTCTCGCTCGTGCGCAACCGCATCTACGACCAGGACTACTCTGACGTCGAGTACATGGCCGCGGCGCTCGCCGGCGCCCCCGCCGGCACCGCCCCCAGCCCGCCCGCGGAGACGCCCCACGTGCACGCCCCGCAGGAGGCGATCGTCCCGTGAACGGCCCGCCCGCCCCGACCGTCAGCGCCCGCGCCCGCTCCCGCGAGGACCGCGCCGGCGACCCGCTCGACGGGCTCGTGAACCTGTTCGACCTCGGCATCGTGCTGTCGGTCGCCTTCCTGCTCGCCGCGCTGTCGTCGCTGAAGCTCGGCCCCGCCGCCCTGGGCAGAGTCCACGCCGCCGGCCGCACCGCGCCGGCCGGCTCGATCGTCGTGCCGAGATCGGCGCAGGTGAGAGCGGTGCAGCTGCAGCCGGGCCAGCGCGTCGTCGGGCGGGGCAGAGCGGTCGGGACCGTCTACAGCCTGCCCGACGGGCGGCTCGTGCTGGTGCGTCCGCGGTAGCGCCGGCAGCGCGTCAGACCGACGGCGCCGCGTCGCTCGGCGACGGGTGCGAGGCGTCGCGGAACTCCTCGAACTGCCCCGTCAGCACGAAGCCCAGCTGCTCGCCGACGTCGACCGCGAGGTCGCCCATGCGCTCGACCGCGCGCGCCGCGAGGATCATGTGCATCGCCCATTCGCGCGCGTCGGGGTCGTCGCCGCTCTCCCACGCGAACTGGAAGACGCGGCGGTTGAGCTCGTTGACGTCGCGGTCCTGATGGATCAGGTCGCGCGCGAGCGCGAGGTCGCGCTCGGCGAACGCGCGCTTGGCCTGCTCGATCTCCTGGCTGACGAGCCGGCCCATCACGCCCAGCTCCTCCAGCAGCGTCGGATGCGTCGGCGGGTGGTGGCCGTCGAGCGGGATCAGCTTCGCGACGTTGACGCACTGGTCGCCCATCCGCTCGACCGAGCGGATCACGTGCAGCATCGCCGCGGCGAGGCGCAGGTCGCCGGCCACGGGCGCCTGCAGCGCGAGCAGCGCGAGGATCCGTTCGTGCAGGTCGCGGTAGAGCTGGTCGAGCGCGTCGTCGCCGCCGACGACCTCGGTCGCGAGCGCGACGTCCTGGTGCTCGACCGCCTCCAGCACGCGCCGCAGCTGCTCGCGGACCATGTCGAGGCCGCCGAGCGCGGCCTGCTCGATCTGCGACAGCTCCTCTTGGAAGCGCACGCGCAGCTCGCCCTCGGATGCGGATGGCGCCATGGCAGGAAGCATCCTCGCACACCGGTTGCCGGGTTGTTACCGACTCGTGAAGGTGCCGTGAAGCGACGGGGAACGGAGGCATTCGTCGCATCCGCTTCACCGTCTGATAACAGGCGCCCGCGCAACGTGCGGGATCCTCGGCGGCCATGGAGGCTGCACCCCACGACGAGACGATACGCGCCGGGGGCCTCGAGCTGCGCCGGTCCGACGGTCTGGTGCTCGCTGGCGGGCAGGTCGTGCAGACGTCGGTGCGCGAGCTGAGGCTGCTCGTCGCGCTGGTCGACCGCTGGGGACGCATCGTCTCACGCGAAGAGCTGTACCGCCTCGCCTGGGGCGGCACGCTGCGCGCCGGCGACCGCTCGGTCGACGTCTACGTCCACAAGCTGCGCACGAAGCTCGAACAGGCGCTGCCGGACACGGCGTTCATCCACACGCACCCAGGATTCGGCTACCGCTTCGACCCGGTTTCACAAGCTTTAAACAGATCGGCCACAGAGCGATAACAGAATCCGCCCGGTGCCCTGTGACCCTGCCGAGCACAGTCGCATAGGAGAAAGGATGCAGATGAGGTACTCGAAGGTCCTCGCGCTCGGCTCAGCCGCAGCGATCGCGTTGGGCGCCGCAGCTTGTGGCAGCAGCAAAAGCAACACCAGCTCCAACGGGGGATCGAGCTCATCGTCGGCGACCGTGAACGGCGCCGGCTCCACGTTCCAGGCGCCGCTCGTCAGCGAGTGGGCCAGTCGCTTCAAGAGCAGCTCCGGCACGACGATCAACTACCAGCCGGTCGGCTCCGGCGCCGGCATCGCGCAGTTCACCGCCGGCACGGTCAACTTCGCCGGCAGCGATGCCGTCATGAAGCCGGAAGAGGTCGCCGCGGGCAAGGCCAAGGGCACGCCCGTGCACATCCCGATCGCGCTCGGCGCGGTCACCGTCTCCTACAACCTCAGCGGCGTCAGAACCGGCCTGAGACTGGACGGCCCGACGATCGCCGAGATCTTCCTCGGCAGAGTCACGAAGTGGAACGACCCCGCGATCACCGGGCTCAACCCCGGCGTCACGCTGCCGTCCACGTCGATCACCGTCTGCCACCGCTCCGACGCGTCGGGCACGACGGCGAACTTCACGAAGTTCCTGGCCGACTACTCGACCACGTGGGCGAACGGCCCCGGCTCGGACAAGAGCGTCCAGTGGCCGACCGGCACCGGCGCCAGAGGCAACGACGGCGTCGCCGGCTGCGTGAAGCAGACCCCGGGCGCGGTCGGCTACGTCGAGCAGGCGTACGCGCTCCAGAACAACTTCACGACCGCGGCCGTGAAGAACAAGTCGGGCGCGTGGGTGCAGCCGACGCTGGCCGCCACCTCGGCCGCTGGCGTGGGCGCGAAGCCGCCCGCGAACCTCGAGTTCTCGACGATCAACGCCGACGGCGCGCAGAGCTACCCGATCACGGCGGTGACGTTCCAGATCGTGTGGCAGGACTCGTGCAAGGCGGGCATCTCGAGCTCGACGGCCTCGGCGCTGAAGGCGTGGCTGACGTACATCCTCGGCGACGGCCAGAGAGTCGCGCCGCAGCTCGACTACGCGCCGCTGCCGACCAGCATCCAGAGCATGGCGCAGGCGAGAGTCGCCGCGCTCGAGTGCAACGGATCGCCGATCTCGTAAGGCATCGATGGAGGCCGGGACGATCACACCCGCCGGCGAGCGCGGCAGTGCGCTGCACCGCTCGCCGGCGGCCCGGCTCCCCGATCGGCTGCTCAAGTGGGGGCTGACGGCGCTGTCGGTCGGCGTCATCGTCCTGATCGCGTACTTCTTCGTCCGGCTCGTGATCGAGTCCGAGCCGGTCTTCAAGCAGGTGGGCGTCGTCCACTTCCTCTTCTCGGCGGACTGGGTCCCCTCGAAGAACCTCTACGGCGCCCTGCCGCTGCTCGTCGGCACGCTCATCACGTCGGTGATCGCGCTGCTGCTGGGCATCCCCGTCGCGGTCGCGACGGCGCTCTACATCACCGAGCTGTCGCCGCGCCGGATCCGCGGCCCGCTGACGGTCGTCGTCGACCTGCTGGCGGCGGTCCCGTCGGTCGTCTACGGCCTGTGGGGCTTCTTCTTCCTGATCCCGAAGCTGCAGCCGGCCGAGAGATGGTTCGCCGACACGTTCTCGTTCATCCCGTTCGTCGGCGGCGTCGTCACCGGGCCGAACTACTTCATCGCCGGGCTGATCCTCGCGATCATGATCCTGCCGATCGCCTCGGCGATCTCGCGCGAGGTGATCTCGACCGTCCCGCGCGAGCACAAGGAGGCGGCGCTCGCGCTCGGCGCGACGCGCTGGGAGATGATCCGCATGGCGGTGCTGCCGTACGCGCGCGGCGGGATCGCCGGCGGCGCGATGCTCGGCCTCGGCCGCGCGATCGGCGAGACGATCGCCGTCACGCTCGTGATCGGCAACGCGGCCGTGATCGGCCACTCGATCTTCCAACAGGGGTACACGCTGTCCGCCGTGATCGCGAACGAGTTCGGCGAGGCGGCGTCCGACCCGCTGCACCGCGCGGCGCTGATCGCCGCCGGGCTCGTGCTGTTCGTGCTGACGCTCGGCGTCAACGCGGTGGCGCGCGCGTTCGTCATGCGCGCCGAGCGGGGCCGGCGCGCCGCGCACACGCCGTCCGGGATGGCGGCATGAGCAGCATCGCGTTCGAGCCGGTCAGCGCCCGCCGGCGGCGCGTCGACAAGCTCGCGCGCGGCAGCGTCGCGGTGCTGACGGCGGCCGCGCTCGTGCCGCTCGTGCTGATCCTCTACTACCTCGTCAAGCAGGGGATCGGCGCGATCTCGCTGAGCTTCTTCACGACCGATCCGACCGGCTCGTTCCTCGGCGACCCGGGCGGCATCAAGAGCGCGATCGTCGGCACCGTGCTGATGGTCGGGCTGGCCGCCGTCGTCGCGGTGCCGGTCGGCGTCGGCGTCGCGATCTGGCTCGTCGAGTTCGGCCGCGGGTCGAAGCTCGCGCACGCGGTGCGCTACTTCATCGACGTGATGACGGGCGTGCCGTCGATCGTCTTCGGCCTGTTCGTCTACATCACGCTCGTGCTCGCCGGCGTCGGCGGCTCGTCGTTCGCCGGCTGGAAGGGCTCGGTCGCGCTCGGGCTGCTGATGCTGCCGATCGTCACGCGCTCGGCCGAGGTCGTGCTGCTGCTCGTGCCCAACGCGCTGCGCGAGGCGGCCTACGCGCTCGGCGCGCCGCGCTGGCGGACCGTCTTCAGAGTCGTCCTGCCGACGGCGCTCCCGGGGATCGTGACCGGCGTGCTGCTGGCGATCGCGCGCGCCGCCGGCGAGACCGCGCCGCTGCTGTTCACGGCCGCCGTCGTGAACGCCACCGCCTTCAACTACAACGACCGCATGAACTCGCTGCCCGCGCTGATCTTCCAGAACGTCGGGCAGGCACAGGACCGTTTGGTCACGATCGCCTGGGGGGCAGCCTTGACCTTGGTCGCGATGATCCTCATGCTGACCTTGATCGCACGCATGATCCAGAGAAGGAGCCGTCTGTCGTGAGCGATCCCGCCCCCAACGCCCTGCGCCGCGACGTGACGCCCGACCAGATCCCCTCCCACGAGCCGCCGGTCGCACCGGCGCGACCGGTGCCGCGCGCCGGCGCGGCGACGGCGACGCAGCGGGCCGCGCGCTCGGTCACGGTCGAGCGGCTCAACGCCTGGTACGGCGACCAGCACTCGATCAAGGACCTCACGCTGTCGTTCGCGCCCAACCGGGCGACCGCGCTGATCGGCCCCTCCGGCTCGGGCAAGTCGACCGTCGTGCGCTGCATCAACCGCATGCACGAGGAGATCCCCGGCGCGCGCGCGAGCGGCCGCATCCTGCTCGACGACGTCGACGTGTACGACACGAGCATCGACGTCGTGGCCGTGCGCCGCTCGATCGGGATGGTCTTCCAGAAGCCGAACCCGTTCCCGACGATGTCGATCTTCGACAACGTCGCCGCCGGACTCAAGCTGACGGCGCGCAAGGTCGGCCACGAGCAGGTCGAGACGGCGCTGCGCGGGGCCGGCCTGTGGGAGGAGGTCAAGGACCGCCTCTCCAAGCCCGGCATCGGCCTCTCCGGCGGCCAGCAGCAGCGCCTCTGCATCGCGCGCGCGCTCGCGGTCGAGCCGGACGTGCTGCTGATGGACGAGCCGGCCTCGGCGCTCGACCCGATCTCGACGCTGAAGATCGAGGAGCTGGTCGAGGAGCTGAAGAGCCGCGTGACGATCGTGATCGTCACGCACAACATGCAGCAGGCGGCGCGCGTCGCCGACGAGACGGCCTTCCTGCTCGACGGCGAGCTGGTCGAGGTGGGGCCGACCGAGAAGATCTTCACGAACCCGGACGACTCCCGCACCGAGGAGTACGTCACCGGCAAGTTCGGGTAGCGGCGCCAGCCGGGCGCGGCGCGTCGGCGTTCAAGCTTCGGCGCGCATGTGCCGAAGCCGGAAGGGAATGACCGAGGTGCGCGCAGGCACATGGACGGCGGCCAACCCCGCCGCCGTGCTCCGCTGGATCAGCCGCCTGCGGGGAGCTGAGCTGCCGGCAGAGCTGACCGCGCTGATCGTCATCTCGCTGGTCGCCGCGGGCGGCCTGCTGATCGGCGCCGCGCTCCCGGTCGGCGCGCACGAGCCGGCGGGGCTGCTGCGCCTGCTGGCCGTCTGCGCCGCGCTGCTCGGCCTCGCGCTGTTCGCGGCCGGGCCGCACCTGCCGCGGTGGGGGCTCCACGCGGGCCTCCTGACGCTCGTGGTCGGAGCCTCGGTGCTGACCGCCCACGCGCAGACGGCCGCCGGCGTGATGATGGCCGCGCGCGGCCTCCAGTGGCTCGCCGTCTACTGCGCCCTGTTCCTCTCGCCCAAGGCCGCGCGCGGGCATGCGCTCGCGCTCACGGTCGGCGCCGTGACGGCCTTCGCCGTGGCGGACGTCCCGGGCACGCGCGCCGAAGCGGCGATCGTGTGCATCACCGTGTGGGTCGCGACGCTGCTGCTGAGCGCGCTTGCCGAGCGCCTGCGGGCGCAGGCCGACACCGACCACCTGACCGCCCTGCTGAACCGCAACGGCTTCGCGAAGGCGGCCAACCGCGAGCACGCGCTGGCCGGGCGCACGGGCGCGCCGCTGGCCGTCGCGGTGCTCGACCTCGACGGCTTCAAGCACGTCAACGACGAGCACGGCCACGCCGCGGGCGACCGGATGCTCGTGGAGCTGGCGGCCGCCTGGACGCGCGCGCTGCGCCCCGGCGACGTGATCGCGCGCTTCGGCGGCGACGAGTTCGTCGTGATGTTCCCGGCGACCGGCGCGGGCGACACGAGCGGGCCGCTCGCGCGCCTGCGCGCCGCCCATGCGGCCGACTGGTCGGCGGGCGTGGTCGAGTGGCAGCGGGGCGAGACGCTCGCGGCGTGCCTGGCGCGCGCCGACGATCGCCTGTACGAGGCGAAGGCCGCGCGGCGCGCGCCGGCGCGGGTGCTCAGTCGCGTGCGCGCGTGATCTGCGCGAGCCGCTCGAGCGACTGGCGCAGCAGGCGCGAGATCTGCATCTGCGAGACGCCGATCTCGGCGGCGATCTCGCTCTGCGTCATGTCCTCGACGAAGCGCAGCTGCAGGATCCGCTGCTCGCGCGCCGGCAGGCATCTGACGGCCGTGCCGAGCAGCGCGCGCGCCTCGGCGCGCTCGTAGCCGTCGTCGGCGTCGCCCAGCGTGTCGGCGATCGTCGTGTCGCTGCCGCCGTCGTCGTGGCCGCCCGTCGGCGCGGCGAGCGACAGCGCGGTGCGGTTCGAGAGCGCGCCGAGCGCCTCCACGACCGCCTCGAGGCTCGCGCCCGTCCGCTCGGCGAGCTGGCTCGGCGTCGCCGCTCTGCCGCTTTCCGCCTCGATCGCGTCGGCGGCGGAGCGCACTCTCAGGGCCAGCTCCTGCGTGCCGCGCACGACGTGGACGCCCCAGCCGGTGTCGCGGAAGTGGCGCAGCAGCTCGCCGACGATCGTCGGCTGGGCGAACGTCGAGAAGCTGTGCCCGCGCTCGGGGTCGAAGCGGTCGACCGCCTTGATCAGGCCGAGCGACGCGACCTGCACGAGGTCGTCGAGCGGCTCGCTGCCGCGGCGGTAGCGGCGCGCCAGCGCACGCGCGAGCGGCAGATGCTCGGCGATCAGCGCCTCGCGCGCCTGACGATCGCCCTTGCCCGCGCGCGTGGCCAGGGCCCGCGTGCGCAATGCGCTGCTTGTCGCGCCGCCCCCGTGCAGCAGCTCCAGCTGGGGGGCGATCCCGCGTCGGTGCCTCATGCGGTTCGTCCGTACCCGCTTCGCCGGCGCGGCAATCGCGGGCGTGTCAAGAGACACCCGCGTATCTCGTGTTCGTGTCCACGGAAATGCTCAGATCTCCCGCCGCGGCTTTACGCTCCAGTAAATGGTAAGACTCTGATATGGCATCCCGGCAACCCCTGCGAGTCGCGTCCCCGGCTCCCGGGCCGACGCGCAGACGGCTGCCCGCCGCGCAGCGGCGTGCGCTGATCCTCGCCGCCGCGCTGCGGGCCTTCGCCGACAAGGGCTACGACGGCGCCTCGATGGACGAGATCGCCGCTGCGTCGGGGATCTCGAAGGCCGTCGTGTACGACCACTTCGATTCCAAGCGCGATCTCTACACGCAACTGCTGGACGCGATCCGCGGCGACGTCGAGCGTGCCGTCGCGGGCGCGCTCGCTCCGCTCGCGACGGACGAGGAGCGGCGCTTCCACACCGCCGCGGACGCCGTCTACCGCTACGTCGAGGAGCACCAGGAGGCGTCTCGCCTGCTGCTGCACGAGCTGCACGGCACGAACCTCTCGCCGGCGGCGCGCGAGTTGGAGCAGCGGATCACCGACGGCCTCGCCCGGACCCTCGTCAGCGATCCCGTCGTGTTCGACGGCCACCCCGACCGCGCGCGGCAGGTGTCGATCTTCGCGGAGCTGCTGAAGTGGGCCGTGCTCGGGCTCGCGCGCTGGTGGCACAGCAACCCGGACGTCCCACGCCAGTTCCTCGTGGACAGCACGATGGCGATCCTGTGGCCGGCGATCGAGTACGCCCGCACGGGCGTCGTCGCCGAGGCCTGAGCCGCTACCAGGCCTGTGTGCCGCCGCAGTGCGGGCAGCCGACCGTCGTCGAGACGGCCGCCTCGAACACGTAGCCGCACGCGCAGCCGTAGGCGGCGAGATCCTGCGGGCCGCCGGCGGCGCGCTCGCGTGCCTGCGCCGCGACATCGGCGCCCGCCGCGCGCTCCGGCGTCCTGCGCCCGGCGAGCGGGCGGGTCCTGCGACGCTGGGGGCGGGTGCGCACGGTCATGAGCTTCAACGCAAGGATCGGGTAAAGGTTTCGCTGTCGATCCCCCCACTCCTCGTGGGAGCGGGGCTATTCCCATCGGCAAGGGCGGCCGTGGGCATGAGCGGTCTGTGATAATCGGCCGCGGATGAACCCGTCCCGCAAGCGCCGCATCCGCCTCGTCGCCGCGCTCACCGCTGCGCTGCTGGCTGCGAGCGCGCTCGTCTACACGAGCTTCAGCGCCGGCAGCGACGAGCAGACGGCGAGCCAGCTGCTCGACGGCGCCATCGCCGGCAGGACCTACACGCTCGCCGGCACGGTCAAGTACCACTCGGTCACGCGCAACGGCGGCGTGGTGTGGTTCAGCGTGCTCGACCCGCACAAGCCGGTGTCGGTGCGGGTGCGCTACACCGGCATCGTCCCCGACCCGTTCCGCGAAGGCCGCGGCGTGATGGTGCAGGTCCGCCGCCGGGGCGACCTGTTCGTGGGGGAGAAGGACTCGATGGTCACGAAGTGCCCGTCGAAGTTCCAGGTCGCGCCGCCGAGATCCAGCTCCAGCCCCGCCGCCTCGATCACCTAGGGAGCGCTGATGGCAACCGTCGGCCGTGCCCTGCTGATCGTCGCGTTCGCCGTCGCGCTGTACGGCGTCGGCGCCTCGCTCTACGGGGCGTTCGCGGGCGGGCGCGCGTGGGTCGACTCGGGCCGCCGCGCCGTCTACGCGCTCGCCGCGGTGCTGACGCTCGCGTTCGCGATCATGGAGGCCGCGTTCCTGCGCTCGGACTTCTCGTTCAGCGTCGTCGCGTCGCACTCGAGCACCACCACGCCGACGTTCTACAAGGCGACCGCCGCGTGGTCCTCGCAGGAGGGCTCGCTGCTGCTGTGGGTGTGGCTGCTGTCGATCTGGTCGAGCCTCGCGCTCGCGCTCACGCGCCGCCGCGTGCGCGAGGTCGCGCCGGTGGCGACGGCCGTGCTGATGACGTTCGGGGCGTTCTTCCTGATGCTGACGATCTTCTGGGCGAACCCGTTCCAGACACTCGCCCAGCCGCCGTCGGAGGGCACCGGCCTCAACCCGCTGCTGCGCCACCCGGCGATGATGTTCCACCCCCCGATGCTCTACTCGGGGTACACGCTCTTCTCGATCCCGTTCGCGTTCGCGATCGGCGCGCTGGTCACGCGCCGCCTGAACGCCGAGTGGATCGTCTCGACGCGCCGCTTCGCGCTGGCCGCCTGGCTGTGCCTCGGGATCGGGATCGTGCTCGGCGCGCGCTGGTCCTACACCGAGCTGGGGTGGGGCGGCTACTGGGCCTGGGACCCGGTCGAGAACGCGTCGCTGCTGCCGTGGCTGACCGGCACCGCGTTCATCCACTCGATCATGATCCAGGAGCGGCGCGGGATGCTGAAGGTGTGGAACGCGTCGCTCGTGCTGGCGACCGGCACGCTCGCGATCCTCGGCACGTTCCTCGTGCGCTCGGGGATCCTCGACTCGATCCACGCGTTCGGCGCCTCGACGCTCGGCGTGCCGTTCCTGATCCTGATCGGCGCGATGGTGCTCGGCTCCGTCGCGCTCGTCGTGTGGCGGCGGTCGGATTTGAGATCGGAGCACGAGCTCGACTCGCTGCTGTCGCGCGAGGCGGTCTTCCTGCTGCAGAACGTCGTGCTCGTGGCGCTCGCGTTCGTCGTCTGGTGGGGGACGTTCTTCCCGCTGATCTCGGAGATCTTCACCGGCACGAAGGCGTCCGTCGGGCCGCCGTGGTTCGACAAGTACATCGTGCCGCTCGCGTTCGTGATCGTCGCGCTGTCGGGCATCGGGCCGCTCGTGCCGTGGCGGCGGCTGACGCTCGCGAGCGTGCGCCGCGGGTTCGTGATCCCGCTCACAGCCGCGCTCGTGACGTGGCTCGCGCTGCTGCTGGTGCCGGGCGCGTGGGCGCAGCCGAAGCCGGCCGCGTTCGCCGGGGTCGTCGCGTTCGTGCTCGCGAGCGTCGCGCAGGAGCTGTGGCGCGGGATGCGCGCGCGGCAGGCCTCCGCGCGCGAGTCCGCGCCCGTCGCGCTCGCCGGCGTGATGCGCCGCAACCGCCGCCGCTACGGCGGCTACGTGATCCACGCCGGCTTCGCGGTGCTGCTGCTCGGCGTCGCGATCTCGTCGTCCTTCCAGCACGCGAAGGACGTCTCGCTGACGCCGGGGCAGAGCACGCGCGTCGACGGCTTCGACATCAGGTACGTGCGCGCGACCGCGAGCGCGACCGCGGAGAAGATCTCGCTCGGCGCGGTGCTCGACGTCTCCAAGGGCGGCAAGCACGTCGCGACGCTGCGCACGACGCGCGGCTTCTACCCCTCCGAGGACGTCTCGCAGGGGATCGTCGGGCGCTTCTTCGGCGGCGAGTCCGAGAGCCAGGTCGGCCTGCGCGCCGGCTTCGGCCGCGACATCTGGACCGTTATCAACCCGAACCTGACGCCGCTGACGGGCATCATCGACCAGGGCAACCGCACGTTCGCCAGAGCGATGACGGGGATCGTCAGAGGCGGCGCCAGCCAGAGAGCGCTCACGGAGCTGTACGCGCTGCGCGACCAGGCGATCGTCGCGGTCGCGCACCGCTTCGTGTCGAACCCGTGGCCGGCCGACTTCCGCTTCATCGTCTCGCCGCTCGCGACGTGGATCTGGATCGGCGCGATCATCACCTTCCTCGGCGGTCTGCTCGCGCTGTGGCCGGCGCCCGCCGCGGCGCGGCGCCGCGTGACGGCCGGCTATGCCGCGCGCGTCGCCCGCGAGCTGGCGCGCACGACGCAATAGCGCCATGGACCTGCTGATCGTCTTCGCGGTGGTGCTGGCGGTGGTGGCCTTCGTCGGCGCGCCGCTGCGCGGCCGCGCGCGCGGGCTGGACCCGGACGCCGCCGCGCGCGCCGAGCTGGCCGACCTGGAGGCCGCGAAGGACGCGAAGTACCGCGAGATCCGCGACGCGGAGCTGGACCAGCGCACCGGCAAGCTGTCGGTGGAGGACCATCGCGCGCTCGACGCCGAGCTGCGCGCGGAGGCGATCGCGCTGCTGAAGCGGATCGACGGCGCCAGAGCGCGCATCGGCGCGGCGGCGGCGGACTCGCCGGACGAGCCGGAGGCGGCCACCCCGCCGTCGTCGGTCGGCTAAGATCGCTCGGGCATGTACACGATCCTCGGAGTCCTCCAAGTCGCCATCGCCGTCGTGCTGATCCTGCTCATCCTGATGCACTCGGGGAGAGACACGGGTCTGTCGGGCGCGTTCGGCGTCGGCTCCGGTCAGGGGCCGTTCGGCGGCGGCTCGCTCGTCGAGCGCAACCTGAACCGCTGGACCGTGTTCTTCGCGATCCTGTTCGGCCTGAACACGATCATCCTGCTGCGGATTTGACCGCTCCCGCGGTCGCGCCTACGCCAGCGCGACGCGGATCTCGTCGAAGCGGGCGTCGGTGATGTCGTCGAAGGCGTCGGCGACCGTGGGGTCGAACTGCGTGCCGGAGGCGGCGGCGATCACGCGGCGGGCTTCGCGGAAGGACGCGGCGGCGCGGTAGGGGCGGTCGCTCGTGAGCGCGTCGAACGTGTCGGCGACGGCGAACACGCGTGCGGCGAGCGGGATCTCCTCGCCGGCGAGGCGGTCGGGGTAGCCGGCGCCGTCCCAGCGCTCGTGGTGCGAGCGCACGACCTGCCGCGCGCCCGCGAGGAAGTCGATCCCGCGCACGATCTCCTCGCCGATCAGCGGGTGGCGGCGCATCGCGTCGCGCTCGTCGTCGGTGAGGCGGCCGGGCTTGTAGAGGATCGCGTCGGAGATCGCGATCTTGCCGATGTCGTGCAGCAGGAAGCCGAACTCGAGGTCGGGCCCGCCGCCCGTGTCCATCCCGCAGGCGCGCGCGATCTCCAGCCCGTAGGCGGCGACGCGCTCGGCGTGGCGGGCGGTGTAGGCGTCGCGCGCCTCGACGGCGTCGGCGAGCGCCCGCACGGTCGCCTCGTAGGAGGCGCGCAGCTGCAGCTCGCGCTGCTGCGCCTCGCGGTCGCGTTCGGCCAGCGACGCGCGCAGGCGCGCCAGCTCCTCCCGCAGCTCCTCGATCTCCGCCATCTCGCGCGGGAGCGTACTGGTGCGGTGCGGCGGCGCCGTCGGCGAGGGGAGCTGCATGGAGCTGTGGTCTTCCACGCGGGCGGGGTGGTTCCTGTCGCGGCGGGCGATCCGGGCGACTATCGTCGCCCCGTGCCCGACTTTCCGACCGTGCGCGTCGCCGCCGCGCAGGCGACGCCGGTAGTGCTCGACGCCGACGAAGCCCCGCGACTGTGCGTGCGGGCTCCTCATGCGGCTGGCTGGATGCAAGCCATAGGCGCTGGTGCCCCCGTGGCGTGCCAGGCGGGCACCAGCCGCGTTACGCTTTGTGCCATGACCACAAAGCAGCAACTGCACCAGCTGGTCGACGAGCTGTCCGATGCCGAGGCGGAGGACGCACTGCGCGTTATGGTGGCCCGGCGCGAGCATGAGGTTTCGCCGCGGATCGTGCTGGACTACGACGGGGCGCAGCGCTTCCTGGACGGGCTCGAGAACCCGGCGGCGTTCGAGCCGGGGCTGCGGCGGCTCGCCGAGCGGTCGCGTACGCTCGGCGCGTGACGTCCGAAGCGCTCGACCTCAAGCGGCACTCCGTCGAGCAGTTCCGGTGCGGTCGTCCGACTCTCGACCGCTGGCTACGCGAGTACGCCGGTCAGGGACAGCGGCGCGACACGAGCCGTACGTTCGTCACGGTTGGTGCCGGCGGCGCGGTCGGCGGCTACTACACGCTTGTCGCCGGCCAAGTCGAGCGAAACCAGGCGACAAGCAGCGTGCGCGCCGGAACGTCGAAGCACTTTCCGATCCCGATCTGCCTCGTCGCTCGACTGGCGGTCGATCTCGGATCGCAGGGGAGAGGGCTCGGCGCGGGCCTACTGCTCGACGCGCTTCGACGTGCGGTCGGCGCGGCCGAGCTGGTGGGCATTCGGGCTGTGGTCGTGCACGCACTCGACGACGAGGCTGCGGGCTTCTACGAGCACTTCTCCTTCGCGCCGGTCGGCGCCGAGCCGCGGACGCTGATGGTGCCGCTCGCCGCCGTTCGCACAGTCCTGGGCTCGACGGGCTGAACCGAACGCGGCGGCTGCCGGACGGTTTGCACTTCGTCCGGCAACCCCCGAGAAATGCAGGTGGCTGGACTTCTCGCGGGCGGCGATCCGATCGATGCGTTCGGGTTCGCGACCTGTGGAGACTACGTCGGCGACCCGAGTCTCGTGACGGAGATCATCGACGCCGGCGAGCTGCTTGCCTTCGTGGGGGAGTGTCCTGGTCTCCTTCCCCCGCGCGTCCGAAACCGGGTGCGAGTTGGCCGATTCGGCTCGCAGGCGCGGGGCGACGCCGGGCCGCGCAGCGACTTGGACTTCTTGGTGGTGGAGCCGGAGGTCGAGAACACGGCCGTGGAGTCGGTACGTCTGCGCCGTGCCCTGCGCGGGATGCGGATCTTCGCCGCGGCGCGGGCGATGCTCGACGTGGGGCCTGACGCCCTTTGGCGTTCGCCTGCGGTATGGCGATCTCGACGAGATGGTCCCGGTAGCCCGAGGGCTGGCGCTTGGCTGGGCCGAGCAGGTCATCGTCTGGGCGCGCGTCGTTCTCGACGGGACGACCTGACGCCACACGGGCGCCCGAACGAGCCGCCCGGCCAGTTCACCCCCATTGGCAGCCGGCCGCGTTGCACAACGTCCGTCACCTAGGGAATTACGTTCAATGTTTCGATTCCCCGTCACGACGGGGGATACGGTGGGTCGTGTCCATTTTCGTGTCCAGTCGGGGGTTCCACGCGGCAAGAATGCCCCTCGCCGCTCGCGGATACCTGCCCCGGCACCGTCTGTCGATGCCTTCCACGCGGGAGCTGCGCCGCGCGGCACGACGCGCGAGCGTCCGGCTCCGCTGCGGTGGCCGGGGTACCGGCGCCAGCGATGCACACGAGGCCGGGCCGGCTGGCACACGGGGGGTAGGCGAGCAATTCGCGCGCGCGCTGGAATGGGTCCTACCGTGGCTCGCGGATTTTTCACCAACCGCGCTGTCATTACAGCGTTGGTTCATCGATGCGGTCGCGCGGCGACATCAGCTTGCGACCGAACAGTTCAGCTCGTTGACCCGCCGGGCGTCGGCGCGACGCGGACGGCCAGCCAGCCGGGGATCGCGAGCATCGCAACGGCCACTGCGGTGACGAGGGCGAGGATCGCCACCGCCACGAGGCCGGCCGTCGAGTAGAAGACGGGGAAGCCGGTGATCGTCTCCAGGGCGCGGCTCAGGAGCACCTGGCCGTACAGGCCGAAGACCGCTCCGATCAAGCAGCCCGCGCCGAGCAGCAGGCCGCTCTCCAGCAGGAGCGCTCGCCACAGCTCGGCCTCGGGGTAGCCGTGAACCTTGAGGGCCGCGAGGCTCGGACGCCGCTGCCAGATCATGCCGCCCATCGCCGCCGCCATCGCGAGCATCGCCGAGACGAGTACGAGCACCGAGATCTGCGTCAGGCGCGCGAGTCCTTCCCGCGACGCCGCGTAGTGGCGGCTGATCCGTTGACGCCGTGTCTCGACATTGGCTGGGAGCGCGGGACCGAGGGTCTGCTTCACGGCTGCTGCGACGCGCTCCGGAGAGGCGTTCGGAGCCAGCGTGAGCTGCAAGGCGCTGGGCGCCTCGCTTCCCCAGGCTCGCGCGTAGTCGTCGGCGTTGAGGACGACCGCGCCGGGCGGCCATCCCAGGTTCGTGGAGATCGCGGCGACGTGGAGCGGAATCGGGGCCGGCGTCGGAAGGATCACCCGGTCGCCGATGCCGACGTGCTCGGTCGCGGCGACCGACTCCGACAGCACGACCCACCCGCCTGCGCGGACCCGCTCTGTGGCAAGCGTCAGGTCGCCATGCCGGAGCTGCGTCGGAGGAATCGGCGAGCGGGCAGAGCGCGGGGGCGCCTGGACCCACGCGCGATGGTTGCCGACGTTGAGGAAGCTCCCGCGATAGGTCTGGACCGCTCTCACGCCGGGAAGGCGGCCGAGAGCGGCGACCGTGCCAGCCGGTGCGAGAAAGGGGGTGACGGCGAAAGCGTTCGCCGTGCCGGGGAACGTGACCCACACGTCGGCGTTGCCGTCGATCTCGCTTGCCGAGGCGTCGAGGCCGCGTTGCAGGTCAGCGTGGGCGCCACCGATTGCGACAGTGGCGAAGACCGCGATGGCACCGGTCGCAGCAAGCGCGATCGTGCGCATCTTCGAGGAGCCGGACCGAAGCTCGAGCACCGCCAGCGTCGGCACGGGACTTCTGACCGCGCGCGTCAGGGCCTCGAAGGCTCGCGTCAGCAAGCGCAGCAGGGACGGCAGGAGCAGGAGCAGCGCGAACGTGAGCGCGATCAGGCCGGCCAGCGCGGCGCGTGGTGCGGCCACGACGATGATGCTGGCGGCCGCCAGGCAGACGAGTCCGGCCGCGACGAGCCAGCGCGTCCCCTGGTCTCTGCCCTCGCCCGACGAGGGATGCCGAGCGAGGATGTCCCGCAGGGGCGCGAGGACGGCGACGCAGGCCGCGAGAACGCCTGCGCCGCCCGCGATGGCGATGCTCTGCCAGCTCACGATGCGCTGGGAGCCGATGGCGAAGGCGAACGCGAGGTACCCCGGCACAGCGCCGAACAGGTGGCGGGAGACCTGATCGCCGAGCGCGAGGCCGAGCGCGGCGCCCGCGACACCCAGGACGAGCGCGTCGAACAGGAGAACCTGCACCAGCACCCACGGCTCGTTTCCAGCCATGCGCAGGTCCGCGACGAACCGGCGTCGCTGCGGCACGGTCAGCAGCACCGCGCTGAAGGCGAACAGGAACCCGACCAGAGCGCTGAAGACGGAGAACAACGCCGTGGACTGGTTGGTTGGGTAGGCCGCCTGCGCGAACACGGCTACGTCGTTGTCCGCCGCTCGCACGTTCAGCCGGCCGGCGGCGAGCCTGCGCAACCCAGCCTGCACCTCCCGGTCGCGGCCCGGCAGAGGCTCCACGAAGATGCGCGTCACGCGGCCGGTCATGCCGCTGATCTTCTGCGCGAACAGCAGCGGGGCGATGGCGACCGGGCTGTAGACGAGCGATCCGATGTCGTGCTGCTGCAACTCGGCGCCGAGCGGCACCGGCACAGTCACGCTGCCGATCTGCACGCGAACCGGATCGCCGAGCGACACGCCCAGTGTGTCCGCCAGCGGCGCCGGGAGCGCGAGTGCCTGCTGTGCCCGCAGTTGCGCGGCGGTGAAGTGCCGCAGCAGGGCGCCGCCGAGCCGGGCGAAGCGCGGATCGCCGCCGACGAACAGCACCGATCGGCTGCCCTGCGGCCCGATGACGTTCGCCTGCACTTCGAGCACCGGGGCGGCAGCCTTCACGCCTCTGAGCCGCTGCACCTCGGCGAGCAAGCCCTGGTCGAACCCGTCCGAGCTGCGAGCGGCGAGCTGGAAGCGGGTCTGCCCGACGATCCCGCTCGTGAGCTGACGGACGGACCCCGTCAGGCTCGTGTTGGCGACGAGCGCCGCGAAGACGAGCGAGACGCCGACGGCGATGCCGGCGAGCGCGAGCAGCTCCTGCACCAGGCGGGAGCGCAACCGGACGCGGTAGAGGTGGACGAGGCTCCGCAGGGGCATCGGACGACCGGCCTACCGGTCTTCCGTCGCGAGCAGGTCGGGCACGTACTCGTCGGCGAGCTGCCCGTCGCTCAGCGTGTGGACGCGGCTCGCATACGTGGCGGCCTGAGGGTCGTGCGTCACGAGCAGCATCGCGACGTTCTGCTCCTGGCAGATCTCGGTCAGCAGCGTGAGGACTTCCCGGCTGCGCTTCGTGTCGAGGTTCCCGGTCGGCTCGTCGGCGAGCACGAGTCGGGGACCCGTCGCCAGCGCCCGCGCGATCAGCACGCGCTGACGCTCGCCGGTCGAGAGCTGGTCGGGCCGATGACGGAGCCGCTCGCCCAGGCCGAGCCGCTCCAACAGCGGCGTGATGCGGCGATGCGCCTCGCGGACGCCGATCCGCAGATCGAACAGCTTCAAGGCGGCGTTGTCGATGGCCGGCACGCCGGGCATCAGGTCCAGTGACTGGCTGACGTAGCCGAGGTCGACGCGGCGGTAGCGGGCTGCGTCGCGAGCCGACAGGCAGGTGATGTCGCGGCCGTTCACCGTCACGGCGCCTCGGTCAGGTCTGAGCAACGCGGCGACGATCGTCAGCAGCGTGGTCTTGCCCGACCCGCTCGGGCCGTAGAGCGCGACCAGCTCGCCGGCCATGATCGACATCGAGACGCCGTCGAGCGCTCTCACCACCTCGTCACCGCCGGACTGGTAGTGCTTCACGAGCTTGTGGATCTCAAGCACTCAGGCCGACCGCTCGCTGCCGGGGAACTCGACCACGTTACCGCCGCTCGGGGGCGGGTCCGCCGGTGCGAGCAGGCGCCCACGACTGAGCGAGCGCACCTCGTGAGCGTGAAGCATCGCCGGAAGGTCGGGGACGGCCATCAGAACGCCGAGCCCGCCGTCCTCCGCGGCAGAACGAAGCAGGCCGACGACGCGCTCTCGGTCGATGATGCCGAGTCCGGCCGTCGGGTCGTCGACTACCAGCAGGCGCGGTCCGCGCACCAGCGCCTCGGCAATCGCGACGAGCGTGCGAGCTGTGTCCGACAGGCTCGACCAGCGCGCATCTGCGGCATCCGCCGCGCCGACCTTCGACAGGACCGCCAGCGCGCGTCGCTGCGCCTCCACCGGGCCGACCGTGCGGTACAGCGGAAGCGCGACGTAGACGCGCATCACGAGACCCGCGCTCTGCGGACCTGCCCGCTCGACCCAGCCGATCTCCTCGCGGTGGAGCCGTGCGCGCCGGTTCCGAGACAGGCCGGCAAGGTCCGTCCCGTCGAAGCTGACGGTGCCGTCGCTCGGCGGCTCGAAGCCTGCGGCCACGCGCAGCAGCGTGGTCTTGCCAGAGGCCCGTTGACCGTAGATGCCGACGAACTCTCCGGGGTGAACGTCGAGCGAGACGTCCTTGAGGACGCGCAGCTCGCGCGGCCCGCGCATGTAGGCCTTGCTCACCGACTCCAGGCGAAGCAGCGGCTGCATCAGGACGAGCGCTCGATCCGATCCTCGATCAGCTCGCAGATCCCGTCCAGCCAATCCACCTGCGCCTGCAACAGACGAACGTGGAGGTCGTCGCCCATCAACGCCGCCGCGTCGTGCCAAGGCACCTCGGCCCCGGCGGCATCCGCGAGGGAGGGCCGGCGCAGGGTCGCCAGCTCGGCCATGCAGTCGGCGGCCTGGGCTTCCGCCTCCTCGAGCAACTCAGGGAGGCCGTCGGGCTCGGTGAGGCCGAGCTTTGCTTGCAGCGCGTCGCGAAGCACCGCGCGTCTGTTGCGCGTAGCCCTCCAGTCCTTGAACTGCTGGCGCCCGGATTCTGTCGAGCGGTACATCACGCGAGGCGCGCCGCGGCGCGTGCCGCCAACGCTCTTGTCCTTGTAATCCTCGATCCACCCCTCTCTTTCAAGACGCTCAAGCGTCTTGTAGACGAAGCTCTCCGAGAGGTGCAGGAAGCCGAACCGCGTTTCGACGCGCTTGTGGAGGTCGTAGCCGTAACCGGGCTGCTCGATCAGCAGTCCGAGCACGACGTGCTTTGTCGAAAGCCCGCTCACGTCCCCGATCCCGTGAACGGGACCGTACATCATCACCAATCAGGAGTGCTACAGGCGGTGTAGCGCCCGCTGGCGGTGGCGGCCGGTTCTCTAGGCTGCGCCCTGGGAATGCCGCTCGTGGGATCAGTCGATCCGACGCCGCTCACGCCTGCCCAGGTTCGCGCGTTGGTCGCCGGTGCAGCGCGTGAGCTGACGTGGGGACTGCGCGCCGTTTCGCGCGAGACGCGGGCGTGGCGAGCGATGGCCGCCGCGATCCCGGACGCACCGATCCGTGCGGATGCGCTGCACTCGCTTGACCACAAGCGCGGACACGCCGACGGGGCGGCGCTGTTCACGATCCTCCCGCAGCGGCGTAACCGCGAGCTGCTGACGCTGCTCGTCGCGTACGAGACGCTGGTGGACTTCCTCGACAACGTGAGCGAGCGGTGCCCGACGCGCGAGAACGGCGACCAGTTGCACCGCGCGATCGGCGACGCGCTCGACCCCGGCGGACCTTTGCGGGACTACTACCGCCATCACCCCTGGAAGGAGGACGGCGGCTATCTCGTGGCGCTCGTCGGCGCGTGCCGCGAGGGATGCCGGGCCTTGCCGTCTTTCGAGCGGGTCCGCCCGCTCGTCGCGCGCGAGACGCGGCGGTCGCTCGTGCTCGGCCTCAACCACGAGGAAGACCCCGTGCGACGCGACGCCGCGCTGCGCGCATGGGCTGCGCGCGAGTATCCGGACGAGCACGAGCTGAGCTGGTTCGAGCTGAGCGGCGCCGCCAGCGCGACGCTCGTCGTCCACGTCCTGCTCACGCTCGCCGCCGAGCCGTGCTTGAGCGAAGCCGACGCCCACGACGCCTACGCCGCCCACTGGCCGTGGATCGCGCTTGCCACCACGATGCTCGACAGTTACGTCGATCAGGCCGACGACGAGGCGAGCGGCAACCACAGCTACATCGCCCACTACTCCGACCGCGACGCCGCCGCCATGCGCCTCCGCGAGAGCATCCGGCGGGCGCTGGAGGGCGCTCGCGGGCTCCGCGACGGGAACCGTCACCTCGTCATCGTCGGCTGCATGATCGCGCTGTACCTGTCGAAGGACAGCGCGCACGCGTCCGAGCTGCGGGCGACGACCGTCTCGCTCGTTGAGTCCAGCGGATCGCTCGTGCGGCTCCTCCTCCCGCTTCTGCGGGCTTGGCGAATCGTCTACGCGCAGCGTTCTGCCTGATTCCGGAGCTGGCGCGTGCGCAACCCTGCGCGGAAGTACTGCCGCGCAGGGTAGGCAGGTCGAGCGACACCGATTAGCGTGCGCGCTGCGCTCGACAGGATCAGGTGGCATTCCCCTCGCTCCAGGGTCCTGTCAATGGGTGGGATGGCCCCCCGTCGCCCACCTGCGCCAGCGCAGGAGGGGAGAGAGGCGCGCCGTACCTTCAGGCGCGTCTCACCCCCTCCTGCCAGATCGGTACGAGACCCACGACATGACGGACGAACCGATCCCCGACGACCCGCCGGTTCCGATCCGGTCCCGGCGGGAGCCGGAAGGGGCAGCGCCTCCAGCGGGAGCCGTGCGGGGCCTGTACGCGAGCCTTCGTGCCACCGCCGAGTACGTCCGGGTGCTGATCGACCGGATAGAGCTCGCGAAGTCCAGCGACCTCGTGCGACTCGACGGCGTGCCTGCGGCAGCGCTCGTCCAGCTCACCGCCTGCTCCGATGCGCTCCAGCGAGGCGCCGACGTGACGCTTGACCATCTGGACCCGCAGCTCGCGCGAACGATGGCGGCGGTCGCCGACCTCGCGCGCCAGAGCGCGAGCCTCCCGGACCGGCCCGACTGATGCCCGACCGGCGCCCGCTGCTCGTGATCGTCGGGCGCCAGGTGAAGCAGGAGCGTGAGGCGCAGGGGATGACGCAGACAGCGCTCGCCGAGCGTGCGGGTATGCGCGTCGCGCGACTCCGCGAGATCGAGCACGGACGAGGCAACCCGGCCTTCCCAGCGCTCGACCGCCTTGTGCGCGTGGGGCTGCGCATCCCGCTCTCGGATCTCATCGCCGCCGCCGAGCGCGAGGCGTCGAACGAGCTGCCGGAGCACGCGCAGTAGCGAGGCATCGCGGCTCTGACTGCACACGCTCGCTCGCGTGTGCAGTTTCGTGTGCGGAGAGGGTCGAAACGGGGTGTTTCGGAGCTTCGCGCCAGGGCGCCAGTTTCGCCCCGAAAACGCAGAAGGGCCGGGGAGTCGTGAGTGTGCCTGCTGGCTCCTGCACTCACCGGCTTCTCCGGCCCTATCAATGCGCTCGAGTGGACTCGAACCACCACGGGAGAAACCTCCCACAAGGCCCTCAACCTTGCGCGTCTACCAATTCCGCCACGAGCGCGAGCGTGGGGCGGAAGTATAGACCGGGGCGCATGTTGCGCGTCCGTCCGGCCGGGCGGTACACTGTGCGAACACACGTTCGTCTTGGAATCCGCCCTAGGAGCGCGTTGCGCGAATGGTCGACCTCACGAAGCGCCAGCAGGAGATCTTCGAGTTCATAAAGCGCTACTCGGCGCGGCATGGCTATCCGCCGACGGTGCGCGACATCGGGAAGGCGGTCGGGCTCGCCTCGTCCTCGACGGTGCACGCCCACCTGGCGAACCTCGAGAAGGTCGGGCTGCTGCGGCGCGACCCGACGAAGCCGCGCGCGATCGAGCTGCTCGACAGGGCGGTCGAAGGGGTCCGCAACGCGGTCCGTCCGCCCGGGCTGCCGCTCGTCGGTCAGGTCGCCGCCGGTCAGCCGATCCTCGCGGAGGAGAACGTCGAGGAGTACGTGCAGACGCCCGGCATCGTCGGCGGCGAGATCGGCGAGTACCTGCTGCGCGTGCGCGGCGAGTCGATGAAGAACGCCGGGATCCTGGAAGGCGACCTCGTCGTCGTCTCGCCGCAGGACACGGCGCGCGACGGCGAGATCGTGGTCGCGCTCGTCGGCGAGGAGGCGACCGTCAAGCGCTTCTTCAGAGAGCCCGACCACATACGGCTCCAGCCGGAGAACGAGGCGATGGAGCCGATCCGCACGCGCGAGGTGCGGATCCTCGGCAGAGTGATCGGCCTCATGCGGAGCATGTGATGACCGTGCTGACGGCCGAGCGCATCGAGCGGCCGGCGTCGCTCTTCGGCCCAGCGCCGGGGGCGCTCGAGACGGTTGCCAGCGGGGCGCACGAGCGCGACCGTGGCCTGGGCGGCGGGCTGACGCTCGACGAGGCGATCGTCGGGGCCTGGGAGGGTCTCGCCGCCCGGGCCACTGTCGCGTGCCCGCTGTGCGGCGGCGCGCTGCGGCCGCGCTCGGCGGGGGACCGCGCCGGCGGTCGGTGCGGCGACTGCGGCACGACGCTCACCTGACGTCGCGCAGCAGCTTCGCTTGCACGGCTTGCATGCGGGGCGCTTCGAGCTACCCTGCTGCCTCGTTGACCAAGCAGCCGCGGAGGCTCGCCTTCGAGGAAAGTCCGGACATCACAGGGCAGGGTGGTCGGTAACGCCGACCCGGGGAAACCCGCGGGACAGTGCCACAGAAATGACACCGCCTACGTCCGCCTCTCGAGGTGGGCCGGTAAGGGTGAAATGGTGCGGTAAGAGCGCACCGGCGCCGCGGTGACGCGGCGGCCAGGCAAACCCCACCCGATGCAAGGCCAAGCCGGACCGTTTGCAGGTTGCCCGCCGAGGTCCAGGT
>Ga0265319_1000609_pt1 | contig 23663 bp, 13 predicted proteins | sample 4824metaG_FD_192443 | JGI IMG/M metagenome (GOLD analysis project Ga0265319, IMG submission 192443) | Rhizosphere microbial communities from Carex aquatilis grown in University of Washington, Seatle, WA, United States - 4-8-24 metaG | ecosystem: Host-associated > Plants > Roots > Rhizosphere >...
CCGATCAGAATTATGCGAACATCACACTGTACGACTTGAGCTCATGCTCCAGAACCGCGATGTCCGCATAATTCTGATCGGTGCAATACCCAATGGCCTTGCCGCCGCTCGCATCCCAAATCGTTCGCGCATTCACGATCGTGTAGCCCGCCTCGGTGCCCGTCGCCTTCCCTGCCGCGTCCCGGTTCGCTCCGGCGATCGCCTCCGGCCAGACCTTGCCGTCGCGGAAACGGGGCGTGTTATCCTTCTCAAACACATCAATGATCGGCGCGCCAAACGCGATCAATCCCAAAACGATGGAATTGGTTGACGCCACTTTCGCAGCAGCCTCTCGACTGGTCCAATCCTTATTCGGCAGATGAACTAACCGGCGCACGCCGACATCAATCGCGGCGACCATCGCCGCATTACTCACCGCATGAACGTTCACCTGCACCCCAACCTTCGCCGCTTCGTCCACGACGGCCTTCAGCACTTCAATCTCGTGCGCGGTTGGTCCCGGCTCAGGCGTGAGCCCAATCTCGCCCGTATGCGCAATGCCCTTGGCGGCCATCGCGCGCACCGCAGCCCGTGCCTCATCGGGAGTGCCACTCAGATTGATGCGCTCCGAAGGAATGATGCGAGGCCCATTAATCATCCCCAATTCGATGTGATCCCGCAGCGCAATGCTGCCGTCGCCTGGGCCACCGCCCGACAGGACCGTCGTGTATCCCGCCTCCAGCAGCGACTGCATTTGCGCTTTCTCGTCGGGCCCGGTATTGATGTGCTTGTGCGCATCGATGTAGCCCGGCAAGGCGCTCATGCCCTTCGCGTCGATCACTTTCAACCCTCGCGTGTCGACTTTATCGACGCTCGCTGAAGCGATCTTCCCGCCGCGAACAATAATCGTGCCGGATGGTACGACGGTCCCGTTTCCCACGATGATGCGGACATTCCTGATTGCCACATCCTGCGCGGCCAAGTTCTGGACGCAACATGCCGTGACGACCAAACTCAGCAGGCAGAGCAGAAAACGTCCTGTGGACAGTAGTTTCACCGAAACCTCCCTAACGATCACACTCTAGTTTCGACCCCATTCACAATAGTTCCATAACTTTATGTGAAACGGCCTGGCCCGGATACTAGATTATCGATCCGTGGCCCAACTAGCGAACCACCCGAAGATCCGCAGGACTTGGTCCCGCTCCAGTGAAAAACAAGGGCACAGATCAGCCACTGGACTCCAAATGTCCTGAAAACTTTTGCGCGTATTGCTGGGGCAGGAGAGGTTTAATCTCCTTATGGACCCCGCCCTTGAGCATCAGATATGGAAAAGGAAGAAAGCACCCAGAATCGTGAGCACGGCTCCGTACAGCCGCTCGAGTCTGCTCGGTCTCGTACGAATGGCCACCCACGCGCCAAAAAAAGAAAACGGCACGGAACCGAGGGCCAGAAGGCCGGTCACCGGCCATGAAATATGCCCCATATATGCATGAATGATGGTTCCGGGCACGGCAAGGACGGCGGAAACGGCGAGCGAACATGCAAAGGATTTCTTGATCGGCTGCTTCAGGCATCGGGAATAACTCGGTGCAAGAAGGAATCCGCCCCCGTTCGCCAGGAGCCCGGAAATGATTCCTACTCCGGCTGAGATAACCACAAGCCGAAGTATCCAATGGGATGGCTGAACCGCCCCGCCGACATTCACGCCAAATCTCGGAGATTTTCCTTCCTGTGGTGAAAGCAGAAAGGAAAGACCGAATCCGAGAACCAGCAATCCTGTAGCGATCAATAATGGGCGGGCGCCTGTAAACTTCGTCAGAAACGATCCGAAAATTGTCGCAGGAACGCCGACAGTGATGCTCCAAAGGATGATTTGCCAGTCCAGGAGATGTGACTGCCAATACTCTGCCGAAGCAATCAACGTTCCCGGAATGACCGCTGGGAGAGGCGAGGCGACAGCAACGAAACCTGGAAAACCCAGCATGCTCAACAAAGGCGTTGCGATTGCACTTCCTCCCTTCCCAAATAATCCACCCAGGAATCCAATAATGATCCCTACAATAAATGTTCCGAAGTGGAGCAAATGCCCGCCTTTCGCAATTCATATGAGTTTAGCTGATCGGGGACTCTTACACCGGTTGAATCGAAGAGGTTTCACATTCGTCCCAGTTGGTAATCCAGGGCTGCCATCTGCCCGTTGTAATCGTATTGAGCGCTGACGCGCGTAATCTGCGCCTGCGTCAGATTCAATTGCGCCTGGCTTAATTCCACAATCGAGCTGAGCCCGAGCCCATACCGCGACTGCGCCAGATCGAACGCCTGAGTCGCTTCATTCAGAAGTTGCTCGGTCACGGAAAGCCGTTGAAATGCGGAATTGGCGTTGAGCCACGCCATGCGAACATCCCGCGCGATCCGGTCCTGCAGATCGCGCAAGTATTGTTGTTGCGCGTTGGCTCGCGATTCGGCTTCCAGATGGCGAGCATTGAAAAGTTTCCCGTTAAAGATCGGAATATTCACGTTGAAACCCGCAGCGGCATAACGGTTGGTGAGTGGGTCCTGGCCATAAGGAATCAGTCCAGCCGCGCCCGCAGCGGAAATCGTGGGAAACCACAGATCGCGCTCCGCGGTTGCAAAACTCTGCGCTGACTTCAGGTCGAGTCCCTTACGAATGACCTCAGGCCGGTTCTGCAGCGCCTCTTGCAGCAGAGGCGAAATATCCGCGGACGGAGCGGGCGGCTGTGGCTCATCCGAAAGTTGAAACGTGCGCTGATCGCCATACCCGAGCGCGGCGGAAAGCTCTGCAAACGAGACCTGTAAATAGTTCTGCGCCTGAATCAGCAGGAGTTGCGCCTGCGCCAAATCCACATCCGCAAAACTCACATCCAGTCCCGATTTCAGATTATTCTTTTGCAGCGCGCTTGTCTGGTCGGCAACAAGCTGGCGGGACTTTACGGTCTGTTCGGCGACTTGCAACACCGCCTGCGCCTTAAGTGCCGCAAAGTACGCCTGGTTGACCTCCAGCAACACATCGGCTCGCGTGGCGGTCACGTTCTCCTGTTCCGCCTTCGCATGCAGGTTCGAACTCTTGACAAGCTGATACGTGCGTCCGAAATCCGTCACCAACTGGTTCACCGCAATTCCATCGGCAAACCGGTTATAAATGATCGGATTATTCAAACCCCCTGCGGCGATGCGGCTGTTATTTTCCGCCTCCACCCCAGTCAGGCTGCCGCTCGCCTGCGGATAATAAACGGACCGCGTCTCTTGCACTTGCGCCGTCGCCGCTGAGGCCAGTTGCGTCGCAGCCTGAATCTGCGGGTGGTTCTGCAGCGCAATTAGTTCAGCCTCCTGCAGCGTCAGTTTTTGAGGAGCCTGCGCGCAACATGGAGCGACAGCCAGAAACGAAACGAGAAAGAACAATCCAGCTGCACGCATTAGTTCTCCTCCACGGAAACCATGTCCCTACCCGGAACATCGCTGCGGCGGTAGATCAAAACGTACGCCGCAGGGACCACAAAGATCGTCAGTAGAATGGACGAAATCAGGCCCCCGATAATCGCCCGGGCCAGCGGTGCATACGCCTCGCTTCCCGTCTCCAGCTTGAATGCCATTGGCAGCAGGCCAACCACAGTTGCGAGAGATGTCATCAGAATCGGGCGCAAACGGATGCGGCAAGCATGTGCCACAGCTTCGACCAGGCTGCGTCCCTCGCTGCGCAAGACGTTGGCGAAATCCACAATCAAAATACTGTTGGAAACCACCATCCCTTGCAGCATCACGATACCCATCAGCGACTGAATGTTCAGCGTCGTCCCCGTAATCACCAGCGTGATAATAACCCCGACTAATCCGGTGGGAACTGCCAAAACAATTAGGAACGGATCGATAAACGACGCGAACTGCGCAACCAGAATCAAATACACCAGCAGGATCGCGAGAATCAGGCCGATTCCAAAACTGCGGAACGAGTTCTGCATCGTCACGATAAGGCCGCGCGTATTGATGCGCAGATTTTGCGGCAGCTTGGTGTCGGCGACGATCTTCGCAATCGCCGCAGCGGGCTTTCCCAAATCTTCACCGGCGGGGGCGACGTAGATGTCCACCGACCGTTGCAGTTGATAGTGGTCTACTTCCGTGGGGGACTGCACGACGCTCACATTCGCAACCTGATTGAGGTACGTCGGAAGTTTCAGTCCAGCTCCGCGCAACGGCATGGCCTTCAAATCTTCGATCGAGCGCACCTGATTTTCGGGATACTGCACCGTCACCAGATAATTGTTGCCGCTCCGGGGATCCACCCAATAGCCGGGAGCGATCATGGCATTTGAAGTCAAAGAAGTAATCAGATTGTCCACGACTTCCTGAGGACTGAGCCCCAGTTCACTTGCCCGCGCGCGGTTCACATCCACTTGCAGCGCGGGATAGTCCATGTCCTGCGGAATATATACGTCGGAAATTCCCGGAATCGCGCGAAACTGGCGCGCCAGGTCCTGCGCGATTCGTTCGTCCGCATCGAGATCGATGCCGCTCACCTGAACATCGATCGGCGCGGGAGCACCCTGATTCAGCACGGCGTCAACCAGCCCGCCGGACTGAAAATAAGTTCGCAGCTCAGGAATTTGCGAGCCGATCCGCGAGCGCACCTGATCCATGTAAACAAAGCTGCTTTGTTTGTGAACTTCTTTCAGCCCTACCTGGACAAATGCCGTGTGCATTCCGGCATTGGGAGTGAACATCGAAGACAGATCGGGCGTAACGCCGATATTTGAAACAATCGTTTCCAACTCCTTTTGCGGTACTACCTGATGCACGATGTCTTCCACTCGCTTCACATAATTATCGGTAAGCTCGATCCGCGTCCCTGTCGGAGCCTTCACGTTGATCACAAACTGTCCGGCATCGGTTCGCGGAAAAAACGAAACGCCCATGAAGGGAACCAGCAGGAAGCAAAGAACGAAAAACACCAGGAATCCCACAACCACGACGCGCGGGCGCTCCAGCGCTCGCCTAACCCATTTTTCGTAAAAATTCAGCATTACCTCGAACTTCGCATTAAACCTGAAGTGAAATCGCGCTCCCCACGATTGCTTGCTTCCCTCGTGCCCCTGCTGTTGCTCGTGAATGGCCTTCAAGTAGTTGGCGCAGAAGAGAGGAACGACCGTCACCGCATCGAAGTACGAAGCGAACAGGGCCAGCACAACTCCGAGCGCCAGCGCTCCGAATAAATACTGGCTGACGCCAAAAAGAAATGTGACCGGAAAGAATACGACTACTGCCACCAGCATGATCGCCAGAACCGCCAGCGCAACTTCATTCGTGCCTTTCACAGCTGCAACTTCCGGCGATTCCCCCATTTCCAGGTGTCGGAATATATTTTCAATCACCACCACGGAGTCATCGATCAGCCGCGAAAACGCCAACGCCAGCCCGCTCAACACCATGGCATCAATCGACTTCCCCGCGCTGTGCAGGATAAAAAAAGTAATGAACACGGAAATCGGAATCGACAGGAAAACGGCAAGCGTAGCGCGAAAACTTCCGAGAAAAATCAGAATCATCGCGCCCGTCAGCAGGATTCCGATCCCTCCCTCGCGCAGCACCGTGAAAATAGCTTGCTTCACAAACACAGACTGGTCGAAGGTGACATACGCTTTCATCTGAGCTGGAATATCGCGCAGACTCTTGATCGCATTTCGAATTCCGTCCACGACGGCGATGGTGTTGGTGTCCCCTCCCTGTTTCTGGACCGCCACGTAAACCGACTTCTGGCCGTCAACCCTGACAATGTTGTACTGCTGCGCGGCCCCGTCCACGGCTTTTCCCACATCGGAAATGAATACCGATTTCTGGCCCTCTGTCTTGAGGGGAACGTCATTCAGAGCTTTCGCGTCCGGCACTTGCGCGTTCGTATAAATGTTGTAATCGATAGGACCAAGCCGCACATCGCCGGCAGGCAGGATTAAGTTGGAGGAGTTCGTCGCACGAACGACATCCATGGGACTTAACTGGTGAGCCTGCAATTTCAGCGGGTCCACATAGACCATCACTTGCCGGTACTTACCCCCGAACGGCGGTGGAACAGTAGCGCCGGGAACGCCCGCAATCTGATTTCGAATTTGATATTGCAGATAGTCGTGAAGCTGCGTTTCGTCCAAACCCTCGCCTGACACCGTCAGCAAACACACCGGCAAGCTGGATGCATCCACCTTCAGCACGACGGGGGGCAGCGTTCCCTGCGGGAGCCTTCGCAAATCCGCCATAGCCAGGTTGGAAATCTGCGTGACGTCCGAATCGGCGTCCGTGCCGGGCTGGAAATAAATCTTGATCAAACTGACCCCGGGCAGCGATCTCGATTCCATATGATCCACGCCACTCGCCAGGGTGAAGAAGCGCTCAAACGTATCGGTGATATCCGCTTCGATCTGCTGGGGAGGCATCCCGCTATAAAACGTCGCTACCAGAACGACCGGAATCTTGATGGGCGGAAACATGTCCACGGGCATGCGGGCGAGGCTGGTCAGCCCCAACACGACCACGAACAAACAAAAAACGATAATCAAATAAGGATGTCGGACAGCGAACGATGGCATTGGGTCTCCTATTCCATGCTGGATGGGACGACCGGCTTGGGCGCGACACGTTGCCCCGGCCGGTATTGGCTCAAACTTCCGAAAATGACGTTTTCGTTTTCCTGCAAGCCCGAAATAACTTCGGCACTGGTCGCGGATTGCAATCCCAGCGATACCTCGCGCCTTTCGATCTTGTGGTCCTGCGCAACAACCAACACCAATCCTTTTCCCGGACCGATAATCTGGACGGCTTGTACCGGCACCGTTAGAACGCTCTTTGCGGAATGAAGCGGAATCTTGACGGACGCGTACATCCCCGGCACGAGAACAAATTTGGGATTGGCAACATCCAATTCCGTGTGCATCGTCCGAGTGGCCGTGTCGATCTGGTCCGAGAAGCGCACAATCTTCCCGTCAAATGGTTGGTTTCCACCCGACACGATCACCGCAACGGTTTCGCCAATCTGAATATCAGGAACTGCCCGCTCGGGAACGGGAATCACCAGCCGCAGATGATCGTTTTGTGAAAGCCGGCAGAGGGCGGACTCGCCTTTATTGATCGAGGCGGTCCCCGCGGGGAGTAGCGCCCCCGTGAAGGCATAAATTTGGGTCACAACACCGTCGAATGGGGCTGTCATTCGCGTGTAGTCGAACATGGCCTGATCTTTTCCGAATGCTGACTTCGCAACCTGCAGGCCCTGTTCAGCCGCGGCAATTGCGGCTTTTTGCGAGGAGACTTCGGCGCTGGCCTCCAAATCCTTGCCCTGCGCCATATCGATTTCCTGTTGGGCTACAAGTTCGGGACGGGACTTCTGCACGTCAGCAAGTCGCGTATAGGTAAGGTGCGCTACCTTGTACGTCGATTCCGCGCGGTTCAATTCATCCTGTGCGCGCTCCAGGTCCTGTTCGCTGCGCCGGACCGAGGCTTCGTCCTGTTGCAGCTGCTGCTGCAATTCCGGCACTTCCAATTCCGCAAGCACCTGGCCTTTCCTGACGTGCGTCCCGTAGTCCACATTGAGTTTGTGAATGTATCCGGAGACCTTGGCGTAGACATCGACTTCCTGAAATGGCAGAAACTCCGACGCTATCTCCAGCTCGTCGGCGATGTTTCCCCGCACTACTTTCACGACGGGTGCCGCAAGAGCGTTCGCGACATCGTCGGCATTCGCCTTGTGCGCATCGCCACAGCCGCCGGCAAACCCGGCAAGGGCGACAAACAACACGGTCTTTCGCATTTTCGAATATTTCACTGAGCGACCTCCATGATTCTCAAGCTTGTTTACCAGCCTAACGGAATTCCGTAATCGGAATCTCTCTAGGAGACGCGATTCTCATATGACTGCGTTAAGCGATCTCCTGATCGCATAAATCACTAATGTGGATGTTGTTACCTGGTAGTCCTCCCCCCAAGAACAGTGGAGTCGGAAGACCGGTAATATCAACGCTGATTAAATCTAGGAGTTGCGCAAGGAGGCGTGTCCCTGCGGCTGGTTAAGCAGAGGGCGGAGCCCGAAATTGGCGATACGAAAAAACAAGGTCGCACCAATTGACGGTCGGTTCGTTCGAACGATGCAGAAATGTGGATGAAATGGACGGAACGACAAAACTTGTTTGTGCGACGCAAGGCTTTGCAAAACTTCCCAACAAACATTTGAAAGGCGCCGCAAACTTCGAGGTGTGACCGTTCGAAGCTTCCAGAAAGCTCCCGCTACCGGTAGGCGCGCTTTGCACCAGAATGGGCAGGAAACTCCATTGGACGATGCCAAATACGAGGACGATCGCCAAAATCAGGTGGCAAGCAAGCCGGCGGTTTGAGATGCGGCCCGGATTCATCTGTTGGTCACTGCATGACAGAGCATGTGATAGTTTAACCTAGCACCCTGCGAGAAAGAGTGTCAAGAAACTGTTGAGTTGTCCCATTTTGGAACGATTTCCAGAAACCATGTAGAAACACAGGCCGTCCATAGTCTCTAATGCAAGAATAAACGTGTTTGGACCACGCGAATTCTTCCCGGCCCGAAACAACGGCGGAGGAAGTCGGAGTAATCCACAGTGTTAGGTAACGTTTTATTCGTCGAAGATGAAGAAGCGCTGCGCATGACGGTCGGCGACCGGCTGCGGAACGAAGGATATGTGGTGGAATGCGCGACGAACGGCGATGAGGGATTCGAGAAGGCCACCCATATCCCCTTCGATCTGATCATTCTCGATGTGATGTTGCCGGGGAAGAGTGGATTCGTCGTGTGCAAAGACATCCGCGAGGCTGGCCTCATCACGCCCATCCTGATGTTGACGGCCCGCTCACAGACCAGCGACAAAGTGAACGGCCTGAAAATCGGCGCCGATGATTACGTCACCAAACCATTCAATATGAGGGAGCTTATGGCCCGTATCGAAGCGCTGTTGCGGCGCGCCCCGAGCCGCCCTGTCGTTCAAACAGGCGTCTTCGAATTCGGCCCTTTTCGCGTGGACCTGGTCGGAACGGAAGCGACGCGGGACAGAACACCTGTAAATTTATCGGCGCGCGAGTTTCAACTTTTGAGATATTTCATCGAACACCGCGGCGCGACGCTATCCCGCGAAGAACTCTTGAAACAGGTCTGGGGCTACAGCGCCGACATGTACACCCGCACGGTGGACGTCCACGTCGCCAGCCTGCGTCAAAAACTGGAAGACGATCCCAAGCAACCCAAATTTATTCTCACCGTCCAGGGCCTTGGATATAAGTTCAAGCCGTAGCCCTGAAAGACTGTCCATTCGTTTCTGACTCGCGGATAGAAGTCCCATTTTCTGTAGTACCCGCCACCAACCAGCCTTACTCCATCAAAAGTGCCTGTCGCAGCTCCGGCATCGTCGTAGTGCGCGGCCCGTGCAGCGGGACAAGCGTTCGAACATCCAGATTCAGGCGCATGATGTTGTCGTACAGGTTCAGGATGTACGGATTCACATATTCCCCGCCGATCGTGTCTATCCTCAAAGCGGTAAGAGCCTCGGTGTTCCACGCGTCCACCTGGACAAGAATCTTTTCCACCGGTAGGTAGACCATGACGATGGCGTCATTGTGCGCGCTACCCACTTGCTCATAAACCTCGACGGGGCGCTTGCTGTCGCTGAGCACCAGCTTGCCGTTAGTGACCGGCAAAAATTTCGGCTTCTTTTTCGAAATCTCCAGCCGGTCCGGAATCAGCGTGTGCGGCGTTCGCCACGCGCGTTCGAAGAACGCCTGGTTCATGGGAAGGGTAACGATCATCGCGCCTTCATCCACGTACGTCCGCACGCCGCCGGCGTGATCGAAGTGCGCGTGCGTGTTAATGAGGTAGGTGATCGGCTTGTTGGGAATCGTCTCCTTGGTTTTCGCAATCACGGCCAGCGAGCGCGCCTCGTCCAGTGGAGCGTCGATCATCACAATGTGGTCGCCCTGATCGACAGCTACGCTGTGCCATTGAAAACCTCTGAGCCAGTACACGCCCTCGGCCAGCTTGTCCACCGTCACCTTCACGGGAGCGTTCATGGCCTCGCGCATTCCCTCAGGAACGGGAATGACCACCGGGACGTTGGCCTTTACATCGGACACAAATAGTTCCAGTCTCATCTTCCCGCCCTGCGTGCGGACAATATGGGAGGGAAACTGCACGCCGCCATAATCGCGGTATTCCGTAAACCCGGCTTCGCAGAGCATGTCGCCCAGAATCGGATTGTCGATCCAGTAGACGACGTGAAAGACCTGGTTCTGGGCGTTAATCCTCCCAATCATTTTGTGCTTACCCATCATAAAGGTGACTTCAGAGCCGCCACCGTTCAGCGGTTTGGACGTGGCGTGATTTGCCGCCGCCGCTCTCAGGAAACCTTGCGGTGTGGCCCAGATTTCCATGGTGTGCTCTTCGGCGTTTTTCGCATCCGAGATGGCGGTCACCGGCAAGCCGGTCGCATTTCCACCCGTGGAGCCTAATGTCCAGCCAATGCCCCCGGCCACGAACTCCTGCGCGCCCTGTCCACCTCCTCGAGCTGCCGCCATTTGAGTCACTGGACGCCAACGCGTCGGATCGATCACCTCTCTGGCGGCTCTCTGGATATGCGATGTGGCCGAATTGTAATCGATCGATGCGGTGTAGCTGGTGACGTCATACTCCGGAGCAGTCTCATTCGGATTCGGCTCCTGGCCGAACAAATACCACTTCCCCGTCCCTGAATATTCGATTGATCGAATGTGATCGGCTCCGAGGGCCTCCGTAGCCGACTCCAGCGTTACCGTCTTCTGATCGGCTGCCGCGGCTGAAACGGCCACAGCCACCATGAGTAACAGACTTAACCATGTGCGCATGAGAATCCTCCAAAGGAACAGTGTAGCCGGCCGTTACTGAGTGAGTCTGTGCGTCCGACAATTTGCATTCTTTGCCTCAAATGGGACCATCGACTCATCCGTGTCCCGCGCATCGTAAGCTTCTCCCGCCACCCACGCAACTACCTTCTAGGTAAAGCCTCTTCCATCAAAACTCCCCCGCCGAAAATTACGCTATCTTCGAAGACGTGGGATCAACGCCAGCGCGTTCTCGCGCTCCAGCATCGCGAGGGTTCGCTCGTCCAGTTTCATCGCGGCCACCCGGTCGTTCGCAGCAGCTAACGCATTCGGGAAGAACGGAAAATCGGTTCCGTATAGGAGTTGCGTCCGGGGCACAAAATCGAGCAGCGCCGCCATCGTTTGCGGGAACAGAGACAATGCCACGTCATAATGCATGCGCTTGAGAATCGGGAGGCTGTCCGCAAGGCTTGGATTGAGCCGGGCGATGCCCCCCGCGATACGATTGGCAATATAGGGAACCGTGCCCCCCGCGTGCGAGAAAACAAACCGGATGTCCGGGCAACGGCTGAAAGTTGCGTTAAACAGCAAACTGGTGATCGTCGTAGTCGTTTCGTGGGGGAAATCGATCATCGAAGGCGGAACGCCGATCCCGAGACTGGCGGAGCAGGCGCACACTGTTGGGTGGACAAAAACGACAGCCTTGCGGCGGTTAAGTTCATCGAATACGGGCGCAAAGTGCGCATCGCCCAAATATCGCCCTTCATAGTTCGTCATCAGCGTAATGCCGTCGGCGCCCAGCACGTCCAGGGCGTATGCGATCTCCGCCAGGCTCGCCGACACGTCCGGCAAGGGCAGAGTCGCCAACATGCCGAAACGGCTGGGATGATCGGTGGACATCTGCTTGGCGAAGTCGTTGCATCCTCGCGCGACGCGCTGCAAACGCGTGGAATCTTTCAGCGGCAATCCAGGCGCCGAAACCGACGTCATTGCAATCTCAACCCCGAACCCGTCCATCAATTCCAGCGCTTCCGCAACGCTCCACTTGGGAGGCTCCGTCTTGCCTGTAATACTGCCGATCACCGGCGCGCCGACGGCGCTGATATAGTCAGGAGGCAGAATGTGATGATGAAAATCGATACGATTGGGCTTCGAAGATGGCATTGGTCTTACTTTCCTTTAAGGGATGAATTCTGCAACGCGAGATTCTATTAAACACCAGTCCTTGCATCGGTGGTAAGCAGCTGAGGTCTGAAAAAAATGGCCTCTGGCGCGGCAATCGAAAACTAATCTGCCGAACCAGAGGCCGTCTTTACAATTTAGCGGGAGGTCCACTTCTGAACGCGCCAGTTCTTGATTTCCGCCACGTAAATGTCCTTGCCGTCAGCTGAGACAGCAATCGCGTGCGGGAAATCGACTTCGCCCGGAGCCTTGCCGAAGTGGCTCAACTCGCCGAGAATTTTCCCGTCGGTGGTCCACTTGGTGATGCGGTCCCATTGGCCGTCGCACATGTAGATCGCATCTTCCCCGGAAGCGTAGTACACGTCCCAGGGTTGGCCCACGTCGGTCCACTTCGCGATAAACTTGCCGCTGCGATCGAAGACCTGCAGGCGCGAGTTGCCGCGATCCGCAACATAGATTCGCCCGTTCTTGTCCATCGTGACGCCGTGTGGCAGCGTGAACTGTCCGTCGCCGTTGCCCGGTGTGCCGAACTTCATGACGTAGTGTCCGTCATTGGTGAACTCGATGACGCGCGAGTTTCCGTAGCCGTCAGAGATCAGCATGTTGCCGTTGGGGAGGGGCCAGAAATTCGTCGGCCGGTTGAAGCCGCTCTTGCTGTCGTTGTTGTTGGGAGAAGTTTGCCGGTTGCCCAGGGTCATTAACAGGCGGCCCAGCGGGCTGAACTTGAAGTTGATGCTGCCATCCACATCGCCGAGCCAGATGTTTCCGTTCACGTCCACTTTCAGGCCGTGCGCGCCCTTGCCGATGCCGTCCGTCAAGCGTACCGTATCGCGATTCCACGCCTGAAGCATTTCGCCGTTCTTGTCGAACTCCATGACCGGCCACGAGCCGCGGTTGGCGACCCAGACGTTGCCGTTCTTGTCGATGTCCACGCCGGTCGTCTCGCCGAAGTTGTAGCCCTTCGGAAGCGTCGGCCAGTTGGCCACCAGCTTGTGAGGAAGCGTCGGCCCGTGCTGAAACTTCTTTAGGCCTGCAGCTACTTCATCGGGGTCGGTGCCGGCATTGAGAGTGCGTGCCGCCGGCGCAGGGGCGCCTTCCTGTTGCCCTGCTGCTACCGGACCCGCATGACGTGTGGCAAAGAAAACAAAAACCGCGGAGCAAACCAGCACAAACTTTAACAATCGGTGCGCAGTACTTTTACTCATGTAATCTCCTTGACCGTTCCACAAATTCATTGGATGTTAGCTGAATTTCCGTTTTGATATCCCGGATGGATGCTCTTATACACCGAACTGCCTTCCAAGAGAAACAAATTGATTTTGCCGATGCCCCGTGAGGATACCGGCCAGATTCTTTGGAAGTCACCCGCGTTCCAAGGAAATCGACTTTCAAGAAAGGATCGGGCAATCGCAGAAACGGCTGATATTGTTTCTCACCTATTGGGTACTGTCCATCGGACCGCCTTCGTTACGTTCACATCCACATGAATGTCAAGGATGGCAACGATCATTCATATGGTTCGAGAGAATACATTCAAAATGCATATGCGGACTTGGATCGACTAGCGCCCGATCGCGTTCTATCGGGCCAATCTAGATGAGGAATTCCTGCAATCGCCGATAGGGCTATCCAGCCCAAAACGCGGCTGGAACATTGCACACTGAGACGGTCAAGTGTAGATTGTTGGTTGGCACGAAAGCCCAAGAGGTTCACCGTAGCTGTTGCTGAGTCGATATCTTGAGTCCAAAGGGCTTTTCGGAATCTTGCCAAACAGCGGCTCGCTCTGTGATTTGCAGTGTGATACTTCTAGAAGTATGAATAACTTCATCGTGAGATGCCACTGCTCGCGGCATTTGGAAAGCTCGTGCCCACCATGAAATTTCTCAATAAAGAGCGGGCATTCACAGCGGCGATGGCTATTCCTGCCGCGATCGTCATTATCGTCCTCGCAGGTCTTCAATATCGGTGGAGCAATCAAGTTAGTGAAGCCACCAGCATCCGCCTGGCGGACAGCCTCCAGATGTCCATGATCAACTGGCACCTCGATCTGTTTCGCGATTTCTCCGAAGTCTGCGTTGCCATGGGAGTGAAACCGGAACAGGCCACTCAGCAGGACCTCGACGAATATGCGCGGCGCTTTGCGGATTGGAAAAAACTGACGACACATCCCAATCTGGTTTCGAACTTCTACATCGTAAGCACAGGCGGCCCTTCGAATTCTCAACCGCTGGCCCTCGATTCTTCAGGTCGTCATTTTGAGCCCGGCCAATTGCCCGCGAATTTCGCAGAATTGCGCGAAGACTTGGCGCATGCAACTGCAAAACTGTCACCCGAAGAGGTGGGTTCGACGCATATCAACGGGCTGCAGGAACTTCGCCCGCAGGATGCTACTGATGAATTTGCCAATCGTTTCTATACCGGAAGCCCTTTGTCGGGCTGGCGTTTCGCCTCGGAGATCCCCGCGCTGGTCCATCCCGTTCTCCGCAGCGTTCCTGGCTCCGCCGGTCGCCAGCAAACCGATCACGCAGCAATCGACTGGATCGTACTCGCCCTGAATGACGGCGTGATTCGCGACCAGATTCTGCCCGAACTTGCCCAACGCTACTTCCGTGGGACTGAAGGTCTGGATTATCAGGTCGCCGTGATCGCAGGAACAGGCCCGGGGAGCCCTATTTATTCCTCCGATGCGAACTTCGGCAAGCAGGAGGTTGCCGATGCGGACGGAATGATGAACATTTTCGGCCGTCTCCAGAATAAAGCCTACGGATCGCCAATCAGCATTTTCCATACGCCTCCCCAGAATCGTGGGCCTACTGCGGCGCTGGGGATATCCTGGTTCCCGCTGCTCCATGAGATGGGTGAAGACCAGGATTGGCGTCTGGTGGTGAGGCATCGCCGCGGCGGCGCATTGGCAACTTTTGTGGCCGACTCCCGGCGGCGCGATCTGGCCATCAGCTTCGGCGTCCTATTCCTGCTGGTCATCAGCATGGTCATGCTGATCGTCACCAGCGTACGCGCACAGCGGTTCGCCAAGCTGCAAATGGATTTCGTCACCGCAGTTTCGCATGAACTGCGAACACCGCTGACCGTCATCAGTTCGGCAGCCGAAAACATCGCGCATGGCGTGGTTGAGGGCAGACAACAGCTCGAGCAATATGGCGCGGTCATCGGCGGTCAGGCCAAGAGGCTGTTTGGACTGGTCGAACAAATCCTTCTATTTGCCGCGATTCGTGAGGGCCATCAGCGATACACCGTGCGTCCTCTCCATGTTTCCGAATTGATCGAAGCCGCGCTTTCCGGCACGGCAACATTGATTCAAGAGGCTCAGTTTAAGGTAGATGTGGAAGTGGATGCGAACCTACCCCAGGTTTATGGAGACATCTCCGCTCTTTCGCAGTGCCTGCAAAATCTGATTACTAACGCCCTAAAGTATGGCCGCGAGCAGCGCTGGATTGGTATTCGCGCCCAGACCATCGAACACGGTTTTGGGGGCAAGGAAATTCAAATCAGCGTTTCGGATCGCGGCATGGGAATCGGATCGGCGGACTTGCCGCACATCTTTGAGCCGTTCTACCGCAGCCCGCTTGTCGCCGCCGCGCAAATCCATGGCACAGGTTTGGGCTTGCCGCTGGCGAAAAGCATCGCCGAGGCGATGCAAGGGCAACTCACTGTGAAAAGCTCGCCGGGACGAGGCAGCACGTTCACTCTGCACCTGCCATGTCATGAGAAGCCAGTTCATACCGGCACATCCGTCATCAGGGAAGCCATCCCCTCATAACCACTGACTGAATTGAGTCTATGCTTTACAGCAGTTTAACACCCTCACCGTCAACTTTGCTTTCGCATATCCCAGATATGCTTCCCAATAGCACGGATAAATGCTTTTTACAACATGCTTACAGTTTCCACCCCCTCATCCGTTGTAGCCTCACATAGGCTGATTTTACAGGGTCTTGCTATGGGTGGACCTAAGAACAGTTCTGGTGGAATCGCGTAAGGGATCAAACTGGATCTTTTCAAATTTGGAAATTGCCTGATTTTTCTTGGGCTGGAGCCTGTTGTCTCAGTTGCGGTTGACTTTGTGTAAAAGAGCTCGAATTCGAAAAACGCAAATCGGGCAGGAGAAACAATCTTGATACAGGCCAAACATGCGGTGGCTTTCCAGAAGCCAGCAATATTCCCTCCGGCAAATCCTTCTCCGGTCGCGCCTTGGATTAGATTCTTTCGACCCGCTGCTCTTCTGGCGGGAATTCTGATTTTGCTGCTGGGGGCGACCGTCGCCTTCGGCCAAATGAACACCGCGGAAATCTCCGGCCAGGTGAAGGACCCCTCCGGCGCGGCCGTCCCAAATGCCGCGATTCTCGCGGTCGAAGGCGGCACGCAGCAGAAATACAACAGCGTTTCCAACGAGTCCGGAGAATTTCTCCTCCCCCAGGTCCCAGTCGGAACCTACCAGATCACAGTAACGGCAGTGGGGTTTAAGCAGGCCGTTCAATCGAACCTGACCGTCCACGCTGGAGACCACCTGAGACAAGTGTTCCCCCTGGAGTTGGGAGACCAAAACACAGTGGTAACGGTATCGGAGGGTGACGCGGGACAGTTGCAAACCGAATCGGCGGCCATCCAAAACACGATCCAGCAGGCACAGGTTATCGACCTTCCGCTGAAGGGCCGCGAATTCATCGACCTGGTATCTTTAACGCCAGGGGTAACCACGGCTCCAGCAGGAACACGAGGATCGGCGCTACAGCAGACCGGACAAACCTATGGAATCCTGGGCCAGCGCGGCGGCCACAACCTCTATCTTGTTGACGGCGTTAGTGTTACCGACGAGGCCTACAACAATCTAGTCTTAAGCCCATCCGTGGACGGCATTCAGGAAGTCAATGTGAACCAGACCTCCTACGATGCTGAATTCGGTGGGAAATCCGGCGGCATCATTAACGTGATTACAAAATCCGGGAGCAACAAGTTTCACGGTAGCGTGTTCGAATTCGTTAGGAATGACATTTTTGACGCGAAGAACTTCTTCGTTTCGCCGGGGCAAACCAAACCGCCATTCAAGCAGAATCAGTTCGGCGCGTCGCTGGGCGGCCCAATTCAGCAGGATAAGACGTTTTTTTTCGTCGACTATGAGGGCCAGCGTATCCGCAAAGGATTAACAAATACGTTTACCGTTCCAACGGCTGCGGAAGCCGCCGGCAATTTCCTTGGATCCGGAATCACGGTGAACAATCCCGCCACCGGAATAGAGTACGCAAACGATACGATCCCAACGATTGACCCAGTCGCGAGCGCCTTGCTGGCTAAAGTCGCAAAAGGACTGCCCGGCGGGGTCTTCCCCAACATTATCGCTCCCAACGCCAGTGTCAGCGCCACCGGGTTATCTACAATCGGCATAAACCAATACAACGCCCGGATCGACCATAATTTCGGCGCCTCGGACAACGTGTTTGTGCGCGCCTCCATTTACGACGACAACGAATTCGATCCGTTTGGATCGGGATCGCTCAACGAAACCCTTTTGCCCGGATTTGGATACAATCTCCGAACTCACACCGACAATCTCTCGGCTGCATGGAGCCATGTTTTCAATACGTCCTGGATCAATGAGTTGCGATTCGGCTGGATGTGGGTGGGCGGCGGGCAAATCAGTCCTAATGCCGGCACGAATTTTGCCGGACCGACAGGGTTGCAAGGTGTCAGCGCCAATCCGCTGGACACCGGCTATCCCGATGTAACAATTACCGGCTTTTCGACCCTTGGAGAATCGACGCAATACGTCTCCCGCAAGGACAACGATTACGAGATCTACGACAACGCCGTCTGGCACCATGGCACCCATACTGTGAAATTCGGCGGCTACTTTTTCCACCTCGATTTCGAACCGGTGAACGCCAATAATGCACGAGGGACATTCGCCTTCACGAATAAATACACTGGCACTGCCAGCGGGAATGCACTGGGCGATTTCCTCCTCGGTGCCCCAAGCCAGGGCTCCGGAGCGGTTCAAGGGCGCGGAAACTTACTGGGCCGAACCAGTTGGATACATCTCTACATTGAAGACGGCTGGCAAATTACGTCCAGCTTGAAGTTCGACATCGGCATACGTTATGAGTACAACCAGAACGTAACGGATGCCAATAACAACATAGCCCTCATCAATACTTTGGTTCCCGGAGGTCAGCTGGTAATAGCGAGCAACGCGCAAGGTCAGGTTTCTCCAGCGGCAACCGCTCTGCTGGCGAACATACCGGCAGGCCTTTCGACGATCACTTCGGCCCAGGCCGGATGGGATCACAGCCTGCTCCAGGCACGTCCCCTGCGATTTGCCCCGCGCGCCGGAATTGCATGGACGCTTCCGGACAAGAAAACCGTAATTCGCTCCGGATTCGGAATTTATACCAACCAGGCGGCCTATAGCATTATTCAGAACGCCGCTCTGAACTTGCCCTTTTACGTCGCTAAAACCGTAAACAATACGACGACTGCAGGGACGCCGGGTTTCACGACAGAAAATATACTCAATCCCGCCACGACTGGCTCGTTCAGCGCAAATAACCTGAACCATAATTTCAAAATCGAGTACAACAACGTTTGGAATTTGTCCATTCAGAGGAGCCTCACTTCGACGACTTCGTTGCAAGCGCAATACATCGGGTCGTACACGGTCCATGCCGACAATACGACCTATCAAAATCTATTTCCGGATAGTGCTTTGCCCCCGGGACCGCTTCACGTGCGTCCGATTCCACAAATGAGCGGTTTCCAGTCAATTACGTGGGATGGGTGGGAGAAGTATCATGCGTTGACGTTGACCCTAACTCAGCGTCTCTGGCACGGACTAACGGTAAACGCCAACTACGCATGGTCCAAGGCGTTGGACGATGCTTCGAACCCGGGCGCTGACAATGCCGAGCCCAATTTCCCGCAGGATCCCACCAACTTGGCTGCGGAAAAAGGGTTGTCAGATTTCGACCATCGGCACAGGTTCGTCACCAACTTCCTCTATCAAATTCCATTCATGAAGGGCTCGCAAGGCTGGATGCACGCGGCGTTTGGCGATTGGCAGGTAGGCGGCATTTGGACGCTGCAAAGTGGCGCGCCGTTTACAGTGAACCTCTCCACCGACACCGCGAATAACGGAGAGCCTTTGTCAGCGCCATCGCAGAGGCCGAACCTGACTTGCGACCCAAACAGCGGCCCAAAAACCACTGCGCAATGGTTCAATACATCGTGCTTTGCTGTGCCTGCAGCGTTCACTTACGGCACAGCGGGCCGCGACATTGTGACCGGGCCCGGCCTCGACGATTTCGATGCCACACTCCAGAAGGAATTCCCTGTGCGCGAGAACATGAAGTTGCAGTTCCGCCTGGACATGTTCGACTTTTTCAATCACCCGAACTTTAACGCACCTATCGGAGCCGGCAGAACCTACAGCACCACATCGAGCTTCGGCAAAATCACCAGTGCGAACGACCCACGCGATATGCAATTCTCCCTAAGACTGGCGTTCTAAGCCTTTAGTAGCACAGACTTCAGTCTGTGCGCTTTTGGTTTAATCGCCAAGGCAGCAAAAACAAAAGTACCAAGGCGCGCCTGAAGCACTCGAAATAAATAGCCGTCCCAAAATAAAAAATCCCAGGGCAGCGCCGGAATTCCGGCCACTGCCCTGGGATTTTTTCGTGCCAGTTATTTCGGTCCGACTACGGCAAATCGTAGCGGAGATCGACGTAAACCATGCCGGTGTGAGCCGTTGCAGGAGATCCTGCTGACACTGACCACGGTGTACGGGAAACGTAGGAAAACTGCGTGATGACTTTCAGGTCGCCATAGCTCGGATTTCTCCACATGGTGTTGACGAAGCCGAACGTGGGTTCGTAAAGGTACCGGTTGGCATTGGCTGAGTTGGCAGCACCCGGCGCGCCATAACCGGCGTACGTCGAGGTTCCTCCGGGGTTGGCCGTCAGGTTCCTGCCGAAATAGGCTGCGCTGTAGTAACCGTAGAACAGCCACTTAGGGGTCACCTGGTATTCGAATCCGGCAAGTCCTGAACTGGAGTGAATTCCGGAGAGATTACCGTCCGCCTTCACAATGACATCCGGGCCTCCGGTGTTGCCGATGTAACGGCCGCCACCATAGCTATAGAAACCCGTGTTGATGAACCGGAAGTTTTTAAACAGCTCCAGGTTCATTGTGTAGGCAAGCCCTGCTCCGTGAATCGTGGAGTATTGGGTTGCATTGGACGTAACAACTCCAGTTGCTGATGCCGTAGTCGGTGTTGTAACCAGGTTAACTGCCTTAAACGTGCGCTCCAGACCCGCGAGATCGAAGTGGACGTGGTGTCCGCCAGGCACGGCGTCAAACGAGGTCTTCAGGATGATATCGGGGGCGAGGTTGGGAATGCTGGTGTTATTAACGCCCACCGCGCTACTGGTATTTCCGCTGTTCGTGTCAAACTGGCCGCCGTACGTGCCGTTTGCGCCTACCACCGGAATACTCGTGATATTGAACGGAGTTAACACCGTATTCGGAAGAGTCTGTTGCGGGTTTTCGAGCGAAACGCCGATGGCCCAGTTGTTGGTTGGGTGGGCGATCACGCGAATGCCCGTCTGGCGCGTATAGGTCAAGCCCAGATAATAGTTCGTGTCCATCTCCTGGCCGATAAAGAGGTCGCCAGGAATCGCGGACAGACCGTTACGGTTGGGAGTCAACAAACTCCAGGATTGCCCGCCGAGAACTTCGAACTTGTTCCACTTGTAATCCGCCCAATAAAGGCGCAGACGAAGGGAATCGCTGTTGCTGGTAATGTTGCCGTTAGGAGCCAGGTACCCCAAAAAGTCAGCTTCGAGATAACCCGTGACGTCGCCGTGCTCGCCGACCTTGGAATGTACTCTCATGCCCACACGTGAGTTCTGAGCGGAAAACTTCAAATCGCTCAAGCGGCCCGTGACTGTGTTGTTGTACGCAATCGACCCGAAGCTGGTTCCGATGCTTCCGCCGCCCTGACCCGTCATATCCGCTGAACGGTAGATGGCAGTGGCGTCCATGAAGCCGAGTGGATAGAACTCAGCGGTTCCGATTCTGAAGTACAGTGGAGACGGCTTTTCTTCCATTGCGCCTTGTGCCGGGATAGCAGCAGCGGTTGAAAGCGTCCTGGAAGCGGAGCCGATCGACGCGGTGATGGGCTCGGAAGCTGCCGTCGAAGCGGCTACCGGCACGGTGACTGGTTCCGCTGGTGTAGCAGCTAACTTTTCTTCCAGCGCTTCCATCTTCAACGTCGCCGCCTTCATGGCTGCGCGTTGAGCTTCAAGCTCTGCCCTCTGCTCTTCCACCAGGCTGCGAAGGTCCTGAATTTCGCTCTCGATGACGGCATTCTCCGGCTTGGCAGTTTCTTTTACCTTTTCTGCGGTTGCCGCCGCCGGTGCATCCGTGGTGCCGGCCTCCTTTGCGTCGTTTGCCAGCATCGGCATCGCCGCAATGCTCATTCCTAGTACGAGTGCTGCAATTGCTCGCATCCTTATCCCTCCTGTAAGATTCGAAAACATGTTTTCGTAAACTTTGTTTACACTCGTTCGAACTCAGTTCAAATCGCGTCCTGTAAATAAAAAACCCAGCATCCAACCAGGAAAAAATTACATTCCTCTTTTTCCAGATCTAAATTCGATCGCTTCATAAGCGCAATCTCACGAAACGATCAGGGATGGGCCGGGGAGACAATAGATGCGGTGGATGAATCTTCGATGAGGAGAATGTTAATGGTATGTTACAAATGGAAAAACGCTGATTACAAAGAGCTTATGCTTTAAGCAGCGTCTCTTTGCGTGCCCCGTTTCACTGGTTGAGGGAGCAGAATCCTAGATGTCGGTGAAAGTATATGCACGAGCCGATGGGAGGAAACTTCCAGCAAGCGTTTGGCTTCGGATAATTTCGGTGTGAGTGGGTCGGTCTCGTTATACCCATCAGCGCGCACGACTAGCACACCGGCGCAATTCTCCAATTCCAGCCGCCGCACGGAGCGATACGGCTTGGACGCAAACGCATTTGCGAGACGCAAAAATGTGGCTATGTGAATCAGCGATCGCCGCAACGGAAGTTGGTATGTCCCAAGGCTCTTGTGATTCGAATGCGGCAGCGCACGGCGATGGAACCGCGCCACCAGCGCGACAAGTTCGAGATCGGCGTTGGCCCATCCGACCGGCGGCGCCACCTTCCGTATCAATCGATAAGACCGCTTATGGTAGGCCCTGTCATTCTTGAAATGACCCACTTCCTGGAGCAATGCTGCTGCCTGAAGAATGGACCTCAGGTCAACGTCCGGGTTGCGCTCCATCAATCCGGCATTCGCGAAACCGTCGTACAGTTGTAAAGCGAATTTCGCGATCCTCCGGACTCGTGGGAATTCCGGGGTCACAAAATAAGACCACGCTGCGAGCTTCGCCAAGCCGACCGATCGCAATTCCCTTTCGGCTGGCAAGCCTTCGCGCCAGGACCACAGGGGAGATGTCTTTCGCGCCATCTTCAGACGATATTTTTCGATCCCTGAGGCACGCTCGGCCCGCAGCATTTCCGCCCAACCAGCGCGTATTGTTTCATCCAATAAACGCCGGTTCTTGGAAATCAGATGCGAAAGAACGTCAATATCGTGAATTTCGCCCAAAACGTCCTGAAGAAACTTCAAATCGGGCGCCCATTCCGAATACATGGATGGGAGAAAATTTTCCACGGCGTATCGAAACTTCTTGAGGCCGATTCTGAGCCGGTGGCAGGCGATGTGGCTGTAACTTTTTTGCGCTCGCCGATGTAAGTTCCGAACCTCTGCCCAGATTTCCAGCACTATAGCCTCACAGGCGCGCCTGTCGGATGCCAAGTAGCGAAAATTGTCGGTGAGGTCCTGAGACCAAGCGCGCCATTGTTTTCTGTCGAAGTCTTCCGCTGCCTCTTGCGCTCCAGCCAATTCCTTTTCGAGCTTTGCCTTTAGCTCTTCGATCAGGGGCGCAGCGGAAGCATCGCCAGGCGGAACAAGCTTTGTCACAAACTCCATAAGTACCTGAGTGTCCCGCACGGCACCCAATCGCCGGAACAGGCGTCTTCCGGCCTTGCGCATCGGCTTCCAATCCGAGCCCGGATCCAAACCCCGCATGATATCCGCAATGAGGATGCACCTACGCAAAGCCACGCGCACGTTATGGACCGGCTCGGGAGCCCACCCGGATTGCAGCCGCGCATGTTCTTTAAGAACGCGGCTCATCCAATACGTGAGGCCAACCTTCTGTGCACCGTTGACATTTAATTGAGCCACAGTAGTGAAAATAAGCCCTTTGAGGAACAGACAGGGATACGTATTGTAGCTATTTGAGATTAGGAAAGGCAAATCCGCAGATGCGTGCCCCGCAAAGGAATCTGCCAGGGTACGATCAGTCGATTTCGACAACCGATCCGCGAGCCGCGGCTGGCTTTTCGGCCAGACGGGCCGCCACGGCGCGCGCCATCGCATAAATGCTCTTCGCGCCGGGGCCGTCTTCTCCAAACGACGCGACGGACTTGCCGGTGTCGCCGCCGATTCGAATCCGCGGATCGATTTCGATTTCGCCCAGCAGCGGAACACCATAGGAATCTGCAATGCGCTGGCC
>Ga0265319_1000610_pt1 | contig 23659 bp, 24 predicted proteins | sample 4824metaG_FD_192443 | JGI IMG/M metagenome (GOLD analysis project Ga0265319, IMG submission 192443) | Rhizosphere microbial communities from Carex aquatilis grown in University of Washington, Seatle, WA, United States - 4-8-24 metaG | ecosystem: Host-associated > Plants > Roots > Rhizosphere >...
CTCGAAGTTCTCAATCTGTATCTCAAGGGCAAATGTGAAACCATCGTAATTTCCGGGGATGATTCAGCGCGAATGAGAATATCGAAAATTAAGCAGATCGAGGGAGGGCAATATCAAGCAATTCTTTCCACAGGGCAATTTTTTGGCGAGGGAATAGATGTCCGCGGAATTACTTGTCTGGTTCTTGCTTTCCCCTTCGCGTTCGAAGGTAAGCTTGCACAATATATTGGACGGCTGCGAGAGTCTGGAGATCAAAAACTCATTATTGATTATCGAGATAAGAAAATTCCATTCCTTGAGAGGCAATTCAAACAAAGGGAGCGGTTTTACAAACGATCATCTGCGAGGATATTGAATAAAGAACTGAGGGATCATTCACCCAATGCCGATGCTTGATTCGTATATAGGGCGATTTGCAATGCCAGATCGGAAAATGAGTGTCTGAAAAAGAATTAGCTGAATCTTCTGAAAGCCAGCTTTATTGAAGACCCGAAGCAGATGATGTTTCGGGGATCTTTTATTAATCGAAATAATGTTGGGTTGGAAGTGTGTTTTCGGGAAAAGAAATGGATCCGGGGCAGATGGTTTGTAATTATTATATTAGTATCGGGTAATGTTATATTTTAGTGAATCGGGTGTTCAACAAATGCAAAAACCCCTGTAAACACAGGGGATTTTTGTTGTTGCTGCGGTCTTAGAAGGCTGGTGCTCTATCCAGTTGAGCTACGGGCACGAAATGACCGCGTATAATATAGTCAAAAAGTGTTTCGCTCTCAACGGGATAATTTTTCTTGACGGTACAATTTTGTTTGTCTGTACCATCGAACAAGAAAACCTTTTATTTTATTGGGCATTCTTACCAGCTCTTGTGGCTGATGTTGGGGATGAACGGCAATCAGTCATGAACACGTTTCTTGGAGTGAGGACTCCTAGAACTATTCACAATTAGCTGAAACATAAAAAAGCGGAAGTTCTCGCGAATTAACTTCAACCCAATACCTACCCTCCTTTGTGTGCAATTCGACGTAGTCCTCAACTCCAAAAGTGAAAGAACTTAGTCTTAAAAAAGCCGAATGTAAGAAATAACTTGACATTGTTCGCATTTTCTAAGATATTCGCAGTAAGTAAAATCGTTATTGGGGAAATTCAGGGAGACTTACCATGCAAAAACTTTCCACAAAACTCATCCATTTCGCATACGTGTTTCTCTTTTCGACATTGTTTTCTTCTGTTTCATTTTCTCAGATTGTTATCCGGGATACTGTGACAATTGCTCCGAAAAATATTTTGCTGAAACCACAATCGGTGACCGCAACGTCACCTGTTGTAGATGTCTCCTTCATGGTCGCTGGCGACGAGCTCGATGGATCGCTCATTCAGATTCAAATGCCGGACACGACTTGGATAATGTATGCCGCCCCTTGTACGGGAAAGGCAGGAGCTCTTGCGGCAGATATGGGAATTTTTCCTGAAGACGGGACCTATATTGGGCAGCTCCTGTACAGCGACTGCGCCGGAGAGAACGGGACTTTTACATATTCACCGTATATCAGTCCAGGCTACGGCTCATTTACTCAGGTCAGCGTAAGCCTGCTTGGGATTGGATCGATAACGCGATATGTCGGATATTTCACATACGAGAAACCGCCGTTGCCGACGATTCAACTCCAGCACGGGAATTTTTACATAAGTCAGGAGGTTCATCCGGTCATTCAGCTTACGCCGGAATATTCGCCCCTGCCCGGTGAAAAATATGCATCGGTGCTCGTCTGCTCCCCCTCAGCTGTGATTAACACAGCCGACTATGTTCCTCAAGTCTTGGCACAAGGGTATGCACCGTTTTTCTTTACTGCTACAGCGACCAATCTATCGGGGTTCGCGACCGACACAACGACGATGATGTTGCTTGGGCTTCACCATTTTGCCTTAACGCCAAATCCCCAAAGCGTTGAGCACGGCCAGACTGTTAATTTTTACGTTCAGGCCCAAGATATTTATAACAATCTTATTGACAATTTTTACAACCCTGTGTATTCGACCGATTACCCTTATGACATTCCTCTTACGATATCATGGAGTCCCGATTCATTAGGAGAAGTAATCCTTGCACAAGGGGGAGCATCAGTAGCAGCAAGATCCATGGATCATTTAAGCAAAGGGGAAAGTGTGCACAAATTGCAACCTTTGGACAAATTTTCTGTGATAGGGCAGAAGAAATACGCTATAAAGATTTTGAACAACGAAGTCTTGAAAAATGCTGCCGTGAATTTCCCAAAGAGCAGCACAAAAACGATGCAGGCTACATCACAAACGGGGACAAGCTTTTTAAATTCCACATATGGGGATGCTAGCGCCTTGGAGTTCGTGGCTGATGGAAAATTATCGGCTCTTCCAGACACGGTGACGATTACTGTAACATCAATGGATGGCTCTTCTAAAACTGGAACTGGAATGGTGATTGTATCATCTCCCCAAGCGAATTTAGAGGTAAAGTTTCCTGAAGATGATCAATTCATTTCTGGCGATGACCTCCCCAAGATGCCAGATTTGACAACCAAAATAAAAGCGCAGTTACCTTATATAAAGACTATTCCTGTCCAATATAAATGGGAGATAACCATCAAGTGGCTAAGTGACAAAGATGGATGGACGACCCCGCAGAACGATGAAAAGTATAAAGGCGAAGCAGATGGGCAAACAAATAAATGGACGGACTTAAACGTGGACTTAAAAGCCTATATTCGCGGCGGGCAAACCGTCACTCTGCACGTTGAAGCTGTTACGGCTGAAAATTCCGGTGTGAAAGATTTTGACAAGACGTTCAACATTAAGGGTAAAAACCCCGAAGTGGCAACTGTGCTCGCTGAGCTTAAGAACCACACAAGCGCCACAGTTGATCAGTATGCAGCAGTGGCGTGGCAAGAATCTTCGTTCCGTCAATTCAATATCAACAAAGGAGACAAAGGAGGATATCCGTTACAGGGAGGCAGTGATTTTAATGATTTTGGATTTATGGGAATTAGGTTAGCTGGTCACCCCACTTGGGATTATTCTTATGATGACCTTATTTGGAATTGGGTTGCAAACGTACAGCAAGGGCAGGTTTATTTTGATAAATGTATAGCAAAGGCCGAAAACTATCAAAATAGATCTGACTTTAGTAAGTATGATCCACAGCCGACAGCATTAGAAAACAACCAAGAAAGTACAGAGCCGATTCACAACCAGGTGTTCCTACAATCATATTGTTATTACAATGGGGGGTTTGGAAAATCTGGTAATAGCCCTCGGTACTGGAGATGGTCTCCAGCGAATACGCTCCTTGCAGTTTTTGGGGAAGCAGGACACTGGACGAAAGAAACAGAACACTGGAAAACGGTCGTTGGAAATGCAGACAATGTGTGGAAATGGTTTAATTCAAAACCGTGGCTTAAAAAATAAGTGAGGATATTATGGGATTCAGAAAATGTTTTGGTTTGATGCTGGTATGTTGCTTTTCCTTGTTCAGTCAATCATTTTCTCAGTCGTACTATTACGCGGGCGGAAAGGATACGACTAAATTCTGGCGCGTCAACCTGAAGAATGGTTCAATGGAAGTGTTTTACTCCAACGCTATAAATCCACTCGGCAGTGTGTCCTGGGATCCTGCTCAAAAATGGATTTTTGTTCGTAGTGATAACAGTTACAAGAAACTAGGCGACGATGAATATTGTGAGTCAATCACGGCTATTAATGCCAGCAATTATTTGACAGTTCATACCTTCCCTGACCAGTTCCCTCACCCATCGGGAACAACTCCCAATACATTTTACACTGGCGCTATCAATGGTAGGGAGGCATACGATGGAATAATTTACAACTCAGTAAAGAACGTTTTTTATGTTACATGGAATCTTCCATCTCCTGACAGCCTGGTGAATTGGGATGAGCTTTCACCGTATCAGCGAACTGTCATCTGTGACGCTTCAACATTCTCAGTCCTTGATACATTGGCGGTTCCGCCTGACTGGATTACTTCGTCGAGCTCGGTTTCCGACGATGGGAACTATTTGTACATGGAGAAGTGGAGTCCTCAAAAACCGCTTGCCATTGGAAAATACTCACTTATTTCACAACAACTCCAGATCACTCGGGATTTGTCAAGCATCGTCGCTCCAGGAACCGAGAAAATGCTTCATGACAGCAAGAAAGGGAAGTACTTATTGTTCTATGCATACCCTCAACTTCAAATCACAAACGTAAAATACGCGTTATACAACATCGATCTCGATACATCGGTCGTTATTCCATTTCCTCTCCTCTCTCATGGCTCGATATCCAGCGACGGAAAATATGTCATCATCGAAGAAACACCCCTTAGGCCAGATTACAAATCGGCGTCCGATGAATATTTCCATCCCGGCAGAATATCCATTTTCAGCGGTGTTTCTGGCCGGCTGCTGCAACATTTACAATTACCTGCCAACGGTAAGCTATTGGTTTTTGATAATTATCCCGATTCAATTTTCTACTATCTCGAAAAGAAGCATACGTCCATCAATATCGACCTCACAAAACTGGTCACCATTGCAGCAATAGTCCCACAGACTATTCTCACAGGGAGCGGGGGCGGCACACTTATTGTGACCGGAAAGAATTTTACATCGGCCTCCAAAGTACAACTCAACGGTGCGAATAGATCAACAACTATTCTATCAGATACCATGTTACAAGCTACAATCCGGCCTGCAGATGTTGATACACCGATAACGGCATATATTGCCGTTCATGATGACAACGCCACTTCCGATTCCTTAGCATTGAGCGTTATTTCCATTCTACCGCAAACTCTTTATCCATTTCTGGATTGTGTTACAAAACAAAACGATACTACCTATACCGCTTGGTTTGGTTATGAAAATACTGACAGCGTTTCTGTCTCAGTTCCAGTTGGTCCGCAAAATAAATTCACACCTTCTCCGAACGATAGATCTCAGCCCATAGTGTTTGAACCGGGAAAGAAGGACAAAATGTTCGGAGTGATCTTTGACGGCAAGAACTTGACTTGGAAGTTGAATGGCAATGAGATTGTTGCTTCGAAAAAATCACCACAATGCAACTAGTACTCGAGAGATCATGGACAAAATAGGACTCTTTCAATGAAAACTTTAAGCATTCTCATCGCCTCTACATTTTTCACTTTTAGCTTTGCACTGTCACAGCATCAGCTTCCGTTTGAGTCGAAGGATAATAGAATAGAACTGTCCGTTCGCAATACTTCAACCGTTGTCGCTTCTGGAGTTAAAGCGGATGTGTCGGGTGTTCCCGGATGGCTTCACTTTACATCTGCCAACCAGACAATAAATCAGCTCAAGGGAAAAGGAGACACCACGGCCTCATTTTCATTCACCGTGGACAAACTTGCTCCGGTCAATAAACCGCAGACGCTTACGTTTACCATCACAAGTTCAACGGGTGAGAAGTGGACGAAGCAACTCGATGTAAGCGTCAATCCGCCTGATCATTTTGAGTTGTACCAAAATTACCCAAATCCCTTCAATCCTTCAACGACCATCTCCTACTTGGTCCCAAATGAAACTCGCGTCGTTCTAAAAATATACAACTCCATAGGCCAGGAGGTTACGACTCTGGTGAACGACGATCGGTCTGCAGGGTACCATCAAGAGGTATGGAATGCATCAAATGTTGCAACTGGAATGTACATCTATCAATTAACAGTGAACGATCAAAAGGGGAAGAAAGGATATTACAGGAAGAAAATGCTGATGGTGAAATAACGGGAAAGGAACATCACCTCTTTTGTGAAGCGTGGTCAGTCAACTCAGAATTCAGTATCGCGAATAAAAGTTTTATAGAGTGATTGTTCGTACAATTTTTTGCACTGGGAACAAGTTCTTAGTAATTAGTAAGTTACATTTCGGTTACTTGTGCTCGCCACAAATGCATAAGCCCCTGTAAATACAGGGGCTTTTTGTTGCTGCAACGGTTTTAGAAGGCTGGTGCTCTATCCAGTTGAGCTACGGGCACAATTGTAATCGCGTATAATATCGCGAAAAAGTGTTTCGCTCTCAACGGGATATTTTTTTCTTGACGGTACAATTTTATTTGTCTGTACCATCAGGCAAGAAAACCTTTTGTTTTATTGGGCTTTCTTACCTGCTCATAAATTTCCCCGATCGGTTACGCCTTATATTGCTCACATCTTCCCAGATTTAAAAATCCAGTCAAGGTAGCCATATCCTTCTTTCGCGAGATCTTCTTTGGGGATGAACCGGAGCGACGCAGAATTCATACAATAACGCAAGTGCGTCGGAGCCGGGCCGTCATCAAACAAGTGTCCAAGATGAGAATCACCTGCTTTGCTACGAACTTCAGTGCGCTCCATTCCCAGGGATGCATCACTTTTCTTGACAATAAATCGCGGATCGATTGGCTTTGTGAAACTCGGCCAGCCTGTGCCTGATTCGAATTTATCAAGCGAGCTGAAGAGTGGCTCACCAGAAGCGATATCCACATAGATTCCATCGCGGTGATTGTCCCAATACTCGTTCGCAAATGGTCTTTCCGTACCTTCGTTCTGCGTTACATCATACTGAAGATTGGTCAATCTCTTCTTTAGCTCTTCCTTTGCTGGTTTCTTGTAGTGTTCCATTTTCATGTCTCCCCAGATTCCTTTGATGTATTCTTCTCTGCCAGATCCACTTCGATAACTATAGTAACGAACAGGGCTTTTTTGGCAGAATTGTTGCTGATCCTCTCCGGCCGAATAGAACGCAGAAAAATGAACGATATCCGTAACTATCGGCCGGTCGAATATTTTCGCTTCGTTAAGGTCGTTCTTGGAACGACCTGCAATTGTTCTTTGCATTTCATTGTGAAAAAAGATGGCGGATCGATACTGACTCCCTCGATCAACAAATGAACCACCGTCATCTGTCGGATCGAACTCTCTCCAGAAAACGTCGACGAGCTCTGAATAACTTATGACCGCGGGGTCAAAGATGACGTTTACCGCCTCACGAGCCCCTGTGGTCCCGCTGGAAACAAGCTCATAGGACGGGTCTTTTACATGACCTCCTGAGAACCCCGAGATTACTTCTTTGACCCCGTCCAGCTTTTCATATGCGGCGTCCATACACCAGTAACACCCTCCGGCAAAGGTGGCCGTGTCCAGGCCGCTGTTGGAAGAGGGAATGAATCGTGTAGTATTTCCCTCTGCCGTTTCCCTGGCACATCCGTTGAGAAGAGAGAGACCTAAAAAAAATATCGCTGATTTTAGATTCATTTGTACCTTTTGAGCAGATATAAAAGTTAATGGCTTAAGTCTGGTTTATCCGGCATTCGTTTCCATCCAGTGATGATCGATACGAAGTTCGACCAGCCGGAAATAAGAACCATGAAAATGTGGCCGAAGAAGAAGAAAACGATCGACAGCATGAAAATGAAGTGCCAGGCTCTTGCAGCATCATAACCGCCAAAGACCGCCGCAACGAAACCAAATTGGACGGGCCAGTAGATTGCTATTCCGGTCATGACAGATCCGATACCGAGCAATGCAACGCTGCTGTATGCAAGCTTCTGCAGCGAATTGTATTTCTTAACAGGAGGGTGTTCCTTTCGGACTCTTATATAGTATTGAATCATCGGAAGCACTCCAGGTATATCTTCTTTCCTGAAGATCGTTGTTCGGCGGCCATGCCTCGTGACTATATTATAGACAACCCATAAGATTCCGTTAAGAAAAAGAATCCACATTGCAAAAAAATGCCACATCCTCGCTCCCGCGAGCCAACCTCCTAATGTCATGAATGAAGGGAACTCGAAACTCAAAATGGGCGACGCATTGTAAATCTGCAGGCCGCTTGTCACCATAATGCCAAGCGCGATAAAATTAATCCAGTGAGTGAACCGGATGATCAATGGATGATGAAATTCTTTTTTGCGAGTTGTCATCAGTTTGTTGAATCAGGTTTACAGCCGGGGCAGGGCTTATCATTGTCAGCTTTTGCTTTGGCAACTGTCATGATTGTTGTTTTGGCCATGTTCGTGGGAGGACAGCCTTCGCGGTGATACGTTTTTGTTTTCTCAATGACCACAACTTCTCCCTTCTTCACATGATTGGAGCAACCGGATTGCAAGGACGCGGCAACAATAACGAAAAGAACAAGTATGAGGGTTCGCGCTTTCATTTAGATTCCTGCAAACCAATCGTACCCCTGGTCTTCCCAATACCCTCCCGGTTTATCATTTGTCACGATGAGTTTATTGATCCACTTCGCGCTCTTATACCCGAGCTTCGTCGGCATCACGATCCGGACGGGCGCTCCATGCTCGAGTGTGAGGGGCTTGCCATACGCCTCGTAACACAACAAAGTCTGAGGATGGAGCGCACTCGGCATATCATAAGCGGTGTAGTAATCATCGCCGCATTGAACGGAAAGATATTTCGCCCTCTGATCGACCCCGACGGATTCAAGGATGCCGCGCAATGGTGTCCCTCCCCATTTCGGTATCATGCTCCAGCCTTCCACGCAGCAGTGACGGGTGTTCATCGCGTACTTTGGCATCGAGGCTATCTGTTGAAGTGTAAAACTTCCCGGGTGATCCACCAATCCTTCAACGCTCAGCGTCCAGTTCTCCAGGTCTATATCCGGGGTGTCTTCATCCTTACCATTCACTCGAAAACCGTCTTCGGGGGTCACATCGTTATCCGAAAACTCGGGCGCAAGTTTTGTTGGATTGAACACTTTCGCCTGAACCCAATCGTTGAACGTCTGAACGGAATGCAGAAATGATTCCGTTTTTCCCTCGGGGGCGACATCACACCCCGCAAGGAGCAATAGGGGGGAGAGCTTAATAATATCCCGACGGGAGAATCGAGAACTGTTTGACTCTTTCGGTTCCATAGGTTGCGTTTTGAAGGACTAGTTTTCCTACTTTGTCGAGTCGGCTTTCATCATGTTCGTCTTCATTTTCGGTTTCTTCGCCATCATCATGTGCCCCTTCATGTCCACCATATCCCCTTCTTTCATCGTCATTTTCTTTCCGCTTTTCGTCATCACCTCGCCGTTCGGCATGACCTTCGAACCGTTGGACATCATCATCTCTTTGTCCATTAACATCGAAGTCCCATCTTTCGTTACCATCATCTTGCCGTCTTTCATCATAACCCCATCTTTCATCATACTGCTCTTTTTGGACATCATGCTCCCCATCTTCATTGTCGTGTCCTTTTTCATATCCATTTTCTGCATGCTTCCCATTTTATCTTGTGCGTACGTAGAGGCGACAGCACAGAGGATGAGACAAAAGGTCAAGAGTGTGGCGGTTTTCATCCGGTTCTCCTTGGTATTGGTTGTGGTTTCTTAATTGCTATTACTGCTGGCAATAGATTTGACGTAGCGGCGGGAAAATCCTTACAAAAGGGAGAAGAAATATTGTCAGGCCAGTTTGAGCGCATCGGTCATCCTTTGCTTTTCTTCTGAGCTCAAGGAATCATTTGAGGTAGCGCGTTTTAATGCTTTTGTGATGATGTTTGTCTGTTTCAGGAATCTCCGGCAGAACTCACAGACGAGAAGATGAATGTACAAATGAATAGTCTCGCCGAAGGTAAGAGCATGGTCCTCTCTTTTCGACATCAAAAATGTAGCTTGTGTGCAGGGAATAATTTTCATATGGTCACCAAACTTTACGCCTTGAGCCAATTCTTTTCTATACACTGCCTTATCTGAAGTTTGGCACGGTGCATAATCACCCAATAGTTAGACGAAGTGAGATCCAATTGCTTACAAATCTCCTCAGAATCCAGCTCATCAATATATTTTGAAACAAAAACCGACCTCCCGTGATCAGAGAGTTTTGACAAACACCTCTGGAGTGTTTCGAGAAATTCTTTCGATCGGAGGATTTGGTATCCGCTGGCATTCCAGCTCACCGGTCCTGCCGACGACTTCCATTCTCCTTCTTCATCGAAATATTTGTCGAGTTCGGATGTTCCGTCTTCGTCAATAAACGGAACGGAGTTGGCTGTCTTTCTTTTTCGGTAGTAGTCGATGATCTTATTCTTGAGAATTGCGGTCAGCCAGGTCAACTGAGAGCTATCGCCTCTGAACGATTCAATGTTCTGCAATGCTGAAAGAAAAGTTTCCTGAACGAGATCTTTTGCTGTCTCTCTGTCGCCGACACGAACGCGAGCGAATTTAAAGAGAGCGTCGGCGTACTCCTCAACCCAATGCGTTTGCTGTCGAGCAGGATTTTTTTTCTCTTTTTCAGGCATGGATAGGAAAAGATCTGTATTTCTATCAGGTTCTATGAAAATATACAAGAAAAAATCAAGCAAACAAAAACGCGATATGAGAATGATCTTCCCGCCTGGCCCAAAATGGAATTCCCTTACTTAGCTAACTGGGGCAATGACGGGCGTGTTGACACACCATGAACTCATGCGTCTCCCTTCTACGCAGTTCTCTCAAATTCCACAAGTGTTAATAATTCCATCCTTTTAGGATTAACTACATATTCATCCTTTCGGATGATTCATTATGAGGATCTGTCTAGTACACTTCAATATGGACCGCTCTCCCCTCATCGGGCTCGAATAATTTCAAGCCTTCTGATGATCTGTGCTTGAAAGAAAGTCCTGTAAGGGACGGAGATCGCATTTAAGAAATGTGGAAGCAACGCAGGACTGATCTACCGCGTCAATCTCTTCGAAGGAAGAACAATGATCAAAGACAATCAGGCCGGCAAGACTGTAAAATTATTGATGGACATTTTGAAAAGCGAAAACGGTGCGAATCGCCAGAAAGCAAGAAAATCATTGGTGGCTATCGGAAAACTGGCCGTCTCATCTCTGACAAAAGCATTGACTAATTCCAATCTGGATCAAGTCCGCCGGGAGGCGGTCAAAGCCCTTGGCGCGATCGGGGATTCTAAGGCAATTTCACCGTTAGTGAGTGTGCTCGAAGACAGCGATCCTGATGTAGCATGGCTGGCGTCTGACGTGTTGAGAAAGTTCAAGAAAGAGGCCTGGCCGCCGCTTCTGCGAGCATTGCTGAAAAGTGGATCGGAATCTGTTTTGTTGCGACAAGGCGCACATCATGTTTTTCGAAATCAGAGAGAGAATGGGTACGACGACTTGCTCGCAATTCTGGTGAAGGATCTTGGATCCAGCATGGTTCAGGAATCTACTCCCGGTGCAGCGTATGACATGCTCAAGCGAATGGAGACGAATTCCTAATTTTTCCATTGCCTCATGTGTTCTAAAAAATTCCTTCCCTGATGGAAGCGGGCTGGCGGTGCAAAATTATTTTTCGGAATATTTTTGATAAGAGGAAGCAAGAACAATGAATACGGCTCATCAGCACACCAGTGGAGATCCGGATTGCAGCAATGCACAAAAGCTTCATCATCCTTATTGGAAACATGCACACCGTGATTGGCGCATTTGGGTTGCGGTAGTGTTCATGGTTGGAGGAATACTCATCTATGTGATGACCGATGACTTCTCAATGCGTTTTCACAGCCGTCCGACAGCGACTCTCGGAAGATAGCGGAAGGCCAGGTATCCACAAGGTGAGGCGCATTGTGTTCGTGGAATTGTATTGACCCCTACTCAAATTCTCGTTCACGATGGATATCATGATGTGATGAAGAGATGGTACTATGAAATCGCAGGCTAAGCATTGCAAAGTATGAAAGAAGAACATTTACCTCGTCGCAATTCGGGCTCAATGAATATCAACGCGCCGAAATATCCTATGCTTTTGGCACTCGCTAAAAAGCTCGAACTACCGATGCTGCTCCTCAGTTTTATCTGGTTCTGCATCCTCATCACCGAGCTGGCCTACGGCACTACCACGGCGTTATCAGATTTTGGTACAGGTATTTGGATTGTGTTTATTTTCTATTTCACCATGCGACTGGTGACTGTTGCGAATCGAATATCATTTCTTAAAAAGAATTGGCTCTTTGTTTTAGCTATTCTTATCTCAATGCTCCGATTTTTTCCCCTCTTGCAACCCTTCCCGCTGGTTCGTGCGCTGACCGCAACTTTCGGTATGCAGGTGATTTGGATTTTCGCTTCAGCTGACCAGGGAATGCGTTCCCTTCGTCGCGCTCTCGGACGTCGCGGTGCCGGTTACGCGATCGCATTGACCTTCGTGGTGATCTTCGCCGGTGCAGCGGGCATTCTCCATTTTGAGGGAATTTCGGATGATCCACAAAGTATCCACACTTATCCGAGAGCTCTGTGGTGGACGGCTATGCAAATGACGAACATTAGTTCGGCCTATTCAATAAAGACACCGGGCGGGCGCATTCTCTGCCTTGGCATATCTGTCTATGCGGCAGGGATGTTTGGTTATCTCACTGCTCTTTTTGCAACATTTCTCATTGATCGCGATGCAAAAGATCTAAAACCGGAGATTGCACGGCAGAAGTCGATTCAAGATATCCAAGAGGAAATCGTTAAGTTACGCCATTTAATAGAAGAGGTTTTGCCCCGTCTTTCTGATAAGGCTTGAGCATGAAAAGAAACATTTATTCCGGAATTTTGCAGGTTTGAATTGTATATGGTGTTCCCAATATTATGAAAAATAAAAGATAAACGGAAGTAGCACGCAAAACAAGACAAACATATCGAACATCGGTGAAGTTATCTCGGTACGCGGGAGTGTTGTAGACATACGGTTCGATGCACATTTGCCCCCTATCTACTCGTTGCTACATGCAAAGGAGGGGAAAATTGTCATCGAGGTTTTGGCCCAACTTGACGCGCATCGTGTGCGTGGAATTGCACTTACCCCGACCCAAGGACTCGCTCGCGGCACGGCGGTGGAGGATACAGGCGGGCCATTGAAGGCGCCGGTCGGTGAAGCAATTCTCTCGCGAATGTTTGACGTGTTCGGGAACGCCATCGACCGCCAAGCCGCGCCGACGGATGTCCAATGGCGCTCAGTCCATCGAGCCCCGCCACCGTTAGCACGGCGTTCCACAAAATCAGAGATCTTCGAGACGGGAATCAAGGTGATCGATGTGTTGGTGCCGCTTGAGCGCGGCGGCAAGGCAGGTTTGTTCGGCGGAGCGGGCGTAGGGAAGACAGTATTGCTTGCCGAAATGATTCACAATATGATCGGGCACCAGGAGGGCGTGAGTATTTTTTGCGGGATTGGCGAACGGTGCCGTGAAGGAGAGGAACTTTACCGCGATATGAAGGAAGCCGGCGTGCTGCCGAATATGGTGATGGTGTTCGGGCAGATGAACGAGCCGCCGGGCAGCAGATTTCGCGTGGGGCACGCAGCGTTGACGATGGCCGAGTATTTCCGGGACGACGAGCATCGCGACGTACTGTTGCTCATCGATAATATTTTTCGTTTCATCCAGGCCGGCATGGAGGTCTCCGGCTTGATGGGGCAGATGCCGTCGCGTCTGGGCTATCAGCCGACCATGGGCACGGAGTTGTCGCGGCTGGAAGAACGCATCGCCAACACCGATGCCGGAGCGATCACGTCCATACAGGCGGTGTATGTACCAGCGGACGATTTGACCGACCCCGCTGCGGTACACACATTTTCACATCTCTCGGCGTCCATCGTGCTTTCACGCAAAAGGGCGAGTGAAGGACTTTACCCGGCTATCGATCTGCTCCAATCGAGCTCCAAAATGGCTACGACCGGCATCGTCGGCGAACGGCATTATCTCCTGGCGCAGGAAATCAGGAAGACGCTCGCGCAGTATGAAGATCTCAAAGACGTCATCGCCATGCTCGGGTTGGAACAACTATCGCCTGACGACCGCAAGGTAGTCGCGCGCGCGCGCCGATTGGAGCGATTCCTCACGCAGCCATTTTTCGCCACCGAACAGTTTAGCGGGATCAAGGGAAAACTCGTCAGCCTCAAAGACTCGCTCGACGGCTGCGAACGCATCCTGCGAGATGAATTCAAAGACTATCCGGAAAGCGCACTCTATATGATTGGGGCGATTGACGAGGCGAAGAAAAATGCCCCGCCTGACAAACCTGTAGCCAAAGCCGAATCCGGTGCTAAACCAGAGGCGAAAGCCGATCCGAAAACCGCTGCCGATGCCAAGCCCAAGGCCAAACCTGAAGCGCAAACGAAATTCGAGTCCAAACCCGAAGCACAAGCCGAGCCGAAACCTAAACCTGAGGTCGAACATGCAGCCGACGCTCATGCATCTTAAAATTCTTCTTCCATTCCAAATCTTCGCCGAGAAAACCGGGGTTGCGCGCATTGTTGCGGAGACCCGGAAGGGTTCGTTTGGACTTTTGCCGCACCGGCTAGACTGCGTTGCTGCGCTTGCGCCCGGGATTCTCATCTACGAAAATGAAGGGGAGAAGGAAGTGTACGTGGCCGTCGATGAAGGAGTGCTGGTCAAGACCGGTATGGACGTGTTCGTTTCCGTTCGCAATGCGATCGGCGGGACCGACCTCGGCCAACTGCGCGATACAGTGGAGCGGGAGTTTATGAACCTGAACAAAAGAGAGCAAGATGTCCGCTCGGTGATGGCGAAAATGGAGAGCGGTTTCATCAGTCGCTTAGCGGAGTTTCATCATGAATGAAAAACCGGAAATCGAGGCAGAGAGAAACCGTACTACGTTCAGCCAAGAGGTTGGCGCCAAGGCAGCACGCAAGCTTAAGGCGCAACGCTCCAAGCAGGGCGTCTGGTTTGGATTGGGCATGATGGGACTTATCGGTTGGTCGGTAGTGGTCCCTACGCTAATCGGTGCGGCGCTCGGTATCTGGCTGGATAATCGCCATCCAGGAAAACATTCCTGGACACTGACACTTCTGGTCATCGGTCTGGTCATCGGCTGCGTGAATGCGTGGCATTGGGTGGCCAAGGAGGAGAACGAAATGCGAGATGAACAGGAGGATAAGAATGAATGAAACTTTGAGCCTGTTGCTGGCATTGGTGGCTGGTGTTTTGCTCGGCGCGATTTTTTTTGGCGGCCTTTGGTGGACGGTTCAGAAAGTGGTTTCGTCCAAGCGGTCGGCGCTTTGGGTCTTCTGCAGTCTCTTGTTGCGAATGAGCATTGTCCTGGCTGGTTTCTATTTTATCGCGCACGGTCATTGGGAGCGGCTGCTGCTGTGTCTCCTCGGATTTGTCGTGGCGCGTCCGATCGTGATGAGATTCACTCGCGCGGTTGAAAAGTCAAATCACTTAGCACCGGAGACCAGCCATGCATCTTAGCACCGATGAGATGATCTTCTGGCAACACGGGATTTTTAAACTCAACGGCACTATTCTGTTTACATGGGGACTGATGCTGGTACTTGCCGCCGGTTCAAAAATCATCACGCGCAAACTTTCCACTGGGCTGACGCATTCCCGCTGGCAGAACCTTGTAGAAATCGTCGTCACCAGTATCGAGAAACAAATTGAAGAGGTAGGCCTGAGTCAGCCGCAGAAATATCTCGCCTTTCTGGGGACGCTCTTTCTATTCCTCGCCACAGCCAGCATCTGCACCGTTATTCCAGGCTACGAGCCTCCGACCGGCTCGCTCTCGACCACAGCTGCACTCGCGCTCTCCGTTTTTGTCGCCGTGCCATTTTTCGGGATTGAAGAGCAAGGGATAGGCAACTATCTCAAGTCCTATATGAAGCCGACGATCGTTATGCTTCCGTTTAACATCATCAGCGAACTTTCGCGTACGCTGGCCCTGGCCGTTCGTCTGTTCGGCAACATGATGAGCGGAGCGATGATTGTCGCAATTCTTCTTACCGTTATGCCTTTCATTTTTCCGATCGTTATGACACTGCTTGGTCTGCTCACCGGCATGGTGCAGGCCTACATCTTCAGCATTTTAGCAGCGGTTTACATCGCGGCCGCCACACGAGTCAGCAAACCCAGACCAGAACCAGAGGCAACACATTGAAACATGAACTTCGACATCAAAAGGAGATACTATGGATAACATGACTATTATCGCTGTGGCATCAATTGTCGTCGCTGGCATTACCACCGGCTTCGGCACTATGGGGCCTGCGTTAGCGGAAGGAAGGGCGGTTGCGTCGGCGCTAAGTTCGCTGGCCGAGCAACCGGACGCATCCGCAACCATCACCCGGACTTTGTTCGTCGGCCTGGCAATGATCGAGTCCACCGCGATATACTGCTTTGTGGTCTCGATGATTCTCATCTTCGCCAACCCGTTCTGGAATCACGTGATCACCCAAACCACAGGAAAGTAAACTTATGCTGATCGATTGGTTTACAGTCGGAGCACAGGCGCTCAACTTTCTCATTCTGGTATGGTTGATGAAACGGTTTCTTTACAAGCCAATCCTCCACGCCATCAATGAGCGAGAGAAACTGATCGCCACAGAACTCGAGAAGGCCGACAAGAAAAAGGCAGAAGCCCAGAAGGAGAGCGACGAGTTCAAACACAAAAACGAGGAGTTCGACCAGCAACGTGCCGCGCTTTTAAAAAAAGCGACGGACGAAGCAAGCGCCGAACGTCAACGCCTCCTCGACGAAGCGCGGAATGCCGCCGATGCTTTGAGTTCAAAGCGGCAAGAAGCTTTGAGAAACGAAGAACATAACATCCATCAAGAAATCAGCCGCCGGACAGAGCAGGAAGTATTTGCCATCACACGAAAGGCGCTGACGGATCTCGCCACCGTGAGTCTTGAAGAACGCCTGGGCGAAGTGTTCACACGCCGCTTGCGAGAAATGGACGGCCAGGCGAAAGCAGGCCTCGGCGAAGCCCTTAAGAAAGCGTCTAACCCGGCGCTCGTGCGCAGCGCGTTTGATTTGCCTCCTGAACAACGTGCTGCAATACAAAATGCGCTCAACGAAACCTTCTCGGCAGAAATCCATATCCGGTTTGAGACCGCGCCAGAACTGATCAGCGGTATCGAACTCACCACAAATGGACAGAAGGTTGCTTGGAGCATCGCAGATTACCTAGTGTCCCTGCAAAAAGGCGTCGAGGAACTTCTGAAAGAAAAGGACAAGCCTGAAGTCAAAGCCAAGACATCCTCCGATTCGACAGCGCGGATCGCCAAGCGCGCCTATGAACTGTACGAGCAGCAAGGCCGTAAGGGCGATTCAGCGAATCAGAATTGGAGTCAGGCGGAACGGGAAATTCGAAAAGGTGAAGCCAAAGCCGAGCCTAAGCCAGAAGCCAAGGTCAGCCCCATACCTGAAGCTAAAGTCGAACCTAAGCCTGAAACTAAACCCGAGGCTAGGTCTGAACCAAAACCTGAGGCCAAAGTCGAACCCAAATCTGAAGCCAGGGACGAACCTAAGCCTGAAGCTAAGGTCAGCCCCATACCTGAAACTAAACCCGAGGCTAAGTCTGGACCAAAACCTGAGGCCAAAGTCGAACCCAAACCTGAAGCCAAGGTCGAACCTAAGCCTGATGTCAAAGCCGAACCTAAACCTGAAACCAAAGCCGAGCCTAAGCCTGAAGCCAAAGCCGAACCCAAACCTGAAACCAAAGCCGAGCCGAAACCAGAAGTTAAAGTCGAACCTAAGCCCGAAACAGTTAAGCAATGAACATGGAACCCGAGAGCCTTCAGAACGTTTTCGATATCGCGTTAGCCGGAATAAGCCAAGTGCGGGAAGCATTCACGCCGCGACTTACTCTGCGTGAAGTGGGCACCATTACCAGTGTCGCAACCGGCATCGCCATGGTGTCGGGTCTGCCCGGCGTGGGCTTTGATGAATTGGTCTTGTTTCCCGGCAACGTACTCGGCATTGCGTTCAATGTGGACGCGGATGAAGTTGGCGTCATTCTACTCGGGGAATACTGGCATCTCCACGCGGGAGATGAAGTCCAGCGTACGGGGCGGGTCATGGACATTGCCGTAGGCGACGGATTGTTGGGACGCGTCATCGACCCGCTCGTTCAGCCGCTTGATGGCAAGGGTCCGGTAGCATCCAGCAAGCGCCTCCCTGTCGAACGCCCCGCAGCGCCTATTATGGATCGCGCGCCCGTTACCGTGCCTCTTCAGACCGGCCTAAAAGTTATTGATGCGCTGGTTCCCGTTGGGCGCGGCCAACGTGAGTTGATTCTCGGCGACCGTCAGACGGGCAAGACCGCCATTGCAATCGATACTATCCTCAATCAGCGAGGCCAGAATGTCGTGTGCGTTTATTGCGCTATCGGTCAGCGTGCGTCAGCTGTCGCGAAGGCTGTGGCAACGTTGCAGGAAAAGGGAGCTATGGATTACACCGTCGTCGTTGTGACTGAGGGTAACGATCCACCGGGTCTTGCGTACATTGCTCCTTACGCCGCGACGAGCATCGCGGAGTCGTTCATGGAATCGGGCCGGGATGTCCTAATCGTTTACGACGATCTTACACATCACGCGCGCGCTTACCGCGAACTCTCTCTGTTGCTGCGCCGTCCTCCCGGACGCGAAGCATTTCCCGGCGACATTTTTTATATCCACTCGCGCTTGCTCGAACGTGCGACGCACTTGCGCAAGGATCTCGGCGGCGGCTCCCTCACCGCGCTGCCTATAATAGAAACCGAAGCGCAGGATATTTCCGCCTACATTCCTACCAACTTAATTTCTATTACGGATGGGCAGATATATCTTTCGCCTACCTTATTCGAATTGGGAGTGCTGCCAGCAGTCGATGTTGGAAAATCCGTTTCGCGCGTGGGCGGCAAAGCCCAGCGCGCCGCTTACCGTGCGGTGGCAGGAGACCTAAAGCTCGCCTATGCGCAGTTCGAAGAACTCGAAGCTTTTTCCCGGTTCGGAGCCCGCCTGGATGAAGAGACTCGCAAGATCATCGAGCACGGACGGCGAATTCGCGCCTGCCTTAAACAACCGGAGTTCTCCCCCGTGTCTGTCCCCGAGCAAATCACCGTGCTGCTGGCGTTGGACGCAAAACTTTTCGACCTAGTCCCTCTCGACCAGATGCCGAATGCGGAAAATGCTCTGATCGAGGCGGCGGCGGATATGCCGGCAGAGATCAGCGGGCGATTGAATACTGCTGAAAAATTGAGCGACGAGGATCGAAAAACGATTATCCAAATCGCCACCCAATCGCTTGCTCGCTTCCAGCCTAAGCCTGCCTCGCCCGCGGGTGCACCAGATTCCAAACCCGAATCCAAAAATGTATCAAAGCCTGAACCTAAGCATAAAGCGGAAGTTGAAACCGATAGAAAGGCCAAGCCCAAGACTGAAATCAAGCCTGATGCGGATGTCCCAAGTGACGCCAAGCCTAAACCTAAGGCCGAATCCAAGTCTGATCGAGAAATCCAAGCGGCCGTCGAACCTAAGCAAGAACCCAAGGAGAAGTCATGAGCGACTCTACTGCGAGCCTCCGCCGAAAGATCCGTGGAGCGGGGGATCTCCAATCTGTTGTTCGCACGATGAAGGCTGTGGCCGCTTCGAGCATAGGACAATATGAGAAATCGGTTCACGCGTTGGCCGACTACAATCGCACAGTGGAGTTGGGGTTAGGCGCATGCTTCCGAAAAAGGGGGTCGGCACCCAAAATTGCACAACGGAAGAGACGAAAAGTCGCAACTGTAATTGGAGCGATTGTGTTCGGTTCAGATCAGGGACTAGTCGGTCAGTTTAACGATGTGATAGCCGATCATGCAATCAAAGTGCTCGAGGCTTTGCCAGCCAAACCCGAAGTCTGGGCCGTCGGCGAGCGCGTTCATGCGCGCCTAGCGGATTCAGGGTTACAACTGATGGGAGTCTTCACTGTCCCGACTTCCGTCAAAGCCATCACTCCGCTCGTCGGGCAGATTCTCGTGGAAAACGAGAAGCACTATAATCAAGATGAAGCCAACGAACTCTACCTTTTCTACAACAGCCCAACTTCCGGATCTGTTTATATACCCGTCACTCAGCGGCTGTTGCCGCTGGACGCAGAGTGGCAAATCACGATGGCCAAATTACCATGGCCAACCAAGAACCTGCCCCAAGACTTGGGAGATGGTACCGTCACCCTGCGGGCGCTTATCCGGGAATATCTCTTCGTATCACTCTTCAAGGCGTGTGCGGAATCCCTTGCGAGCGAGAACGCAAGCCGCCTGGCTGCAATGCAACGCGCCGATAAAAACATCGAGGAATCACTGGAGGACCTCAATAGGAAATTCCATCGCTTGCGCCAAAGCGGCATCGATGAAGAACTCTTCGACGTCGTCTCCGGATTCGAAGCGCTGAAGGTGGATGAGAAGGCGTGATTATCCACGAGCAATTCCGGAACAGATCACAGAACAGATTAATATGTTTTTAATGCAGATTGCATTGGTCCCTTGTAAAAATGGCATAAAACTGAGCGCTTCTGTGATTGAATTAATCTTTGGATTATATTATAACGTTATTATTATTTGACGGAATTAAGCCATTGAAACGATACGGTGGTCTAATGTGAACAGTTAAACGTTCTCTCAAAGTTGCAACTCTCGGTTATGAGAAGATCCAAGTTTATCCATAATATTATTGGGGTTATTCTCAGCGCCTATCTCGTCACGGGGATTCTGAGTCCTGGGAGTCTTCATGGACAATCTCTCTTCCTTAAAGTTGAGAAATCTTTTTCAGTCCAGAACGAGCTAAGCATTGTTGTTGACGGGCGTCCTTACTGGACTTCTCACAAACATCTTATACCGCCAGAAAAGTTCTCCGGGGATTATGCTCTGCGCACGCCCGAGCCGTTGATCTGGGCGATCGCTCCTGAACGGACTGCTGAAGTTTTCGCTGCAAACTCTCCGACACCTGCGTCTTTCCTTTCCTCAAATCATCTTCGTGCACCTCCTCTTTCGTAGTTCTAAAACCGAGTTCTGAATTTCTTTTTGAAACGATCTAGGGAAGAATTTATTCCGTAAATGGATCATTCATTCATTTTTAATGAAAGGAACAGACCATGAAAGGACTGCGAAATATCACGCTTATCATTCTTCTGGCAGGTTCTGCTGCTGTATATTCCGGATGTAGCGGCGGGCCGAGTGCCGATGAACTTGCACAGCTCGATCAGCTCAAATCCGAAGTAGAATCACTAAAGAAGGAAGTTGCTGCAAAGGAAGCCGAGAAGGCATCACTTGAAGCACAGGTTAAACAAAAGAAGGACGATCTCGCAACAGCAGAGAACAATCAGAAGCTGACGCAAGAACGACTCAAGAGCCAACAATAACTTCACTTCAACTAATGAAAGAGGAAAATAATATGAAATCCAGAATTCTTAGCCTCTTTGCTATCCTTCTTGTTGTCGCGACTGTGTCAAGCGCACAGGAGAAACTTTCGAAAGAAGAGTGGCAAAGTCAAATCACACAATACACATCCCAACGCGACAATCTCAAAAGCCGGCTCGCCATGCTGACAAAAGACATCGACGGATTGCGTTCAACCCTCGCCAGCCTGGACAAGCAAATCCAAGCGGTGAGAGATGAAACGCTTGCAATGACCGGTGCAAATGATGCTACACGGAAAGATTTTGAGGAACGTTTGAAGGCTCTCGAAGTCCGCGTTGCTGCATTACTCACTCTGTCAAATCAAGACCTCTACGTTCGCAGATTCGAAGTCGATTCCGTGCAAGCCGTGAAAGACAATATGATGAAGGAGCGCATTGCGGATGCAGAACGTTACTATCTGCGTCTTCAGAAAATTCAAAGCAATATCGACAATCTGCGTGCAACCCTTGCCACCGTCAAAACCGTGGCAGCTGAGGAACAACATTATGTTGTGCGTTCTTGGTCAAAGTACCACGATTGCCTTTGGAATATTTCGAAGAAGCAGCAGATCTACGACAACCCATTCCTTTGGCCGAAAATCTGGCAAGCCAATAGAGATCAAATCAAAGATCCAGATATTATTAGGATCGGTGAACATCTTAAGATACCGCCCGCAGCTGGATTGACAACGGCGGAGAAACGTGCGGAGCAGAAATACTGGAGTCAAAAGCATTCCTAGCTCTCTCGTGCGCAAGAAAGGGAAACCCTCCAATGATACGCACGCAGAGGGTTTCCTTTTCACCCGCGTCGACTAAGACTAACCCGCTTTTAACGATGCACCGTTTGCCGATATGTTCATATTGTGGCAAAATTTTCTCTCCTATGATGTCCGTTCGTTGTGCCCCCTGGATTTGATATTTGATGAGAGAAGGATTCGTATTTTGGAGAGTCTTACTTTTTCGTTACATTAATGTCGCTGAGTGCGGCATGGCGCAAGGCCAATTGACTGCAGTCCGACAAACCGTCCGATGTGCAAATTGGACGGAGACTGGACCTAACTGAGGTGGTGCCACGTAAAGAGAATGTTATGAGAAAATCAGTTACAGAATCGACAGTCCTCTTCATAAGTATCATCAAATGGGTGTTCCTCGCTTCGATTGCCGGGGTAGTCGTTGGAGGAGCGGTAACTTTCTTCCTAAAAGTTCTGAGTTGGAGTACGGGGCTAAGTTCTCAACTCCCTCAGTTCTTCTGGTTTCTTCCCGTTTCATTTTTTACGAGTTCACTCCTTATAAAGTATCTTGCTCCCGATGCGGTAGGGCATGGTACGGAAAAAGTTATTGAGGCTATTCACAAACGGGCGGGGAAAATTCCGATTCTGGTTGTGCCCGTGAAGCTCGTCGCGACAATTATCACACTTGTCGCTGGAGGTTCTGCAGGCAAGGAGGGTCCTTGTGCGCAAATTGGAGCCGGTATGACATCGCTCCTGAGTGACATCCTTAGGTTTGATGATAGTGATCGCAAGAAGATGGTCATCTGTGGAATAAGTGCAGGTTTTGCCTCTGTCTTCGGAACGCCTATTGCAGGTTCTATATTTGGCGTTGAAGTTTTGTTCGTTGGTGCATTGATGTATGACGTTTTGTTGCCCTCGTTTATTGCTGGGATCATTTCCTATCATGTATCCTCTTCGTTTGGTATTGCTTATTTCAATGAACCGGTGAGTGTCGTGCCGGTTTTCACAGAAGGATTTTTGATAAAAGTTCTTATCTCTGGCCTGTTCTTCGGGGGCTGTTCGATATTCCTTATAGAAGCGCTTAAATGGGGTGAGAAACTTGCAGACCGGATTCACATTTGGACACCCCTCAAAGGCATAGTCGGGGGAATATTGCTGATTGGGTTAACGTACGTTTTTTCAAATCGCTACTTGGGTCTCGGTCTAGACACAGTCGAATCCAGTCTTAAAGGAAATACCACTGATTGGTATGCGTTTCTTCTGAAGCCATTGTTTACCAGTATCACACTTAGTTTTGGCGGAAGCGGAGGGATTGTTACTCCAATTTTTTTCATAGGCTCAACCGCCGGAGTGGTCTACGCTCACCTCCTCAATCTAAATGTGCCGACGTTTGCAGCCATCGGCCTTGTAAGTGTCTTGGCTGGTGCGGCCAATACACCGATTGCTGCCAGCATTATGGCCATCGAATTATTCGGGCCAGCAATTGGGCCATATGCAACTCTGGCGTGTGTCGTAAGCTTTCTGATAACGGGGCATCGAAGTGTTTATCCATCTCAGGTTTTGTCAGTTTCCAAATCTGGATCCCTTCATGTGGAACTTGGGAGAGAGATTGAAGAAATAGAATCAACGCTGATTCTTAGACCAAAAGGATTCATCGGTAGGGTGTTGTGGCTTACCAAGAAGATCGAAGACACGGTCGGCAGAATTCAGCAAAGCGACAATCTATCCAGCGTTGAAGACGACAAGCCGTCCGTCGACAAGAAATAAAATCG
>Ga0265319_1000613_pt1 | contig 23563 bp, 21 predicted proteins | sample 4824metaG_FD_192443 | JGI IMG/M metagenome (GOLD analysis project Ga0265319, IMG submission 192443) | Rhizosphere microbial communities from Carex aquatilis grown in University of Washington, Seatle, WA, United States - 4-8-24 metaG | ecosystem: Host-associated > Plants > Roots > Rhizosphere >...
GCCCCCCACCCGCTGAAATCTGAAATTTGGAATTACCCCCTCCGTCGTGCCTGGAGCATTTTCGATTTAGAATGATGCCTTCCCCCTTGTGTCCATCTGAATCAAAAATGCACTAGGGTAGGGATATTCGTCAGTAGTGTATTCATCCCAATAGTCAGCGTGCAGGTCCGAGCCCTGACGTCGACTGTCTCATGTAATCTTTTTCGGTTCTCTCCTCGGGAGATTTCGCCAAAGCCACCCCTTTTCGGCCTGTTTTGTACAGCAGTGCACTTATCTTCGGTCCTTTAATCCTCGAATTCTGGTAACCTGAAAGCTTTGCCTTCCTATCGGCCAGATCCGTAAGAAGCACTCCCCGCTTCCCTTCTCCTCGATCCAACCACGGTCTCCCGCTTAAAAAATCGTGTTTCAAGTACGAGAAATCGCGTTTAAACCCCCAAAATCGTGCATAATCGTGCTTCCGGGAGGGGGAGAGGGAGGGGGGAATCTTAACCCACCAACCAAAGATTAATCCTTCATTTTTCCGGCTTCTGACGCCTGACTCTTGTCTCCCCGCTCCCTGCTCCTCGCTCGCCGCCCGCGCGCGAAAGCCAAATTTGAGTGTTGCGCCAGTTGCCGGGTTTGCGCCACGATTTTGCCCTCCTATTCATTTTTCGTCCCCGCCCACCGGCCATGGAATTCAATCTCAAGAAAATCCTCCGCGCGATGCTGCTCTCCACCTCCGAGCCGCTGTCCATCAAGGACATTCAGGAGGTCATCACGCGCTACCACGAGGAAATCGTCCAACCCGCCGCCGTACTCGCCGAGGTTGGCGACGCCGCGCCCGAGGCAGTGGTCGAAGTCCCGGCGGGCGCCTTGCCGGCCTGGCCAGTCAGCCCGGGTGAGACCGAAGCCCCTATGCCCACGGGCCAGGAGGTTATGCAGGCCTTGATGGCCCAAGTCCCAACTTTGCTCACCGCCACCCAGATTCGCGACGCCATGGACTCCATTGCCCAAGACCTGGAAACTTCGGGGGATATTTGCCGACTGGTCCAAGGGCCCGCTGGTTTTCGCCTGACCGTGGCCCCGGAATATGCCGACTGGATTCGCCTGCTTCGTGATGCCCCCAAGCCTATGCGGTTGTCGCAAGCCGCCTTGGAGACCCTCGCGCTCATCGCCTACCGCCAGCCCGTGACCCGGGCGGAAATTGAAGCCGTGCGCGGGGTTTCGATTGACAGCGCCCTGGCCCGGCTCATGGAGCTGGAACTCGTCTATGTCTCCGGTCGCGCCGACCTGCCCGGCCGGCCAATTCAATACGCCTCGACGCCCAAATTCCTCGAATTCTGCGGCATCCACTCGCTCGAGGAACTGCCCGCGACCGACGTGGTTTCGCCCGCGCAGCTCAATGAATGGATTCGGCGCGCCATCGAACCCGAGGCCCAGCAGGAATTGCTCTCGGACGCCGACGTCGGCCTGCCCACCGAAGACACGGCCACCACCGAGCCCGCCGCAAACCCCCAAGCCTGAATGCGATTTATGAATTAAGATTTATGAAAACATTCCGACCGCGCCAAAATGGGTGAGTACTTGGAATTTCATCTGGCTTGGGCATCGAGGGTTGCGGACTTCTTAATTCATAATTCATAATTCATAATTCTTAATTCTTCACCCATGGATCTTGATTCCTTGCGCAAGCAGATTGACGCGGTGGACCTCGACATCATCGAGCGTCTGAACGCGCGCGTGCGCCTGGCCGGGGAGGTGGGCCGCGCCAAGCAAAAGCAGGGGGCGCACACCTATGTGCCCAGCCGCGAAGAAGCCGTATTCGAGCGCCTGACCGCTGCCAATCCGGGGCCCCTCGCCCCCGCGGCCCTGAAAGCCATTTACCGCGAAATCATCTCGGCCTCCATCGCCCTGCAAAAGGAACTGACCATCGCCTACCTCGGGCCCGAGGCGACCTTCACCCACCAGGCCGCCTTGAAGAATTTCGGCTCCAGCCTCCGCTTCCAGCCCTGCGCGACCATCCCCGACGTCTTCACCGCGGTTCAGCGTGGCGAGGCCGACCATGGCGTCGTGCCCATCGAAAACTCCACGGAAGGCGCCGTCTTCCACTCACTCGACATGCTCGTCGAGACCGAGTTGAAAATCGTGGCGCAAGTCTTCCTCCCCATCGAGCACTGCCTGATCTCCAACGAGCCGCTGGAAAAAATCAAGATCATCTATTCGCGCGACCAGGGCCTCGGCCAGTGTCGCGACTGGCTCCGCCGCAATCTGCCCCACGCGCAAACCGAACCCATGGACAGCACCTCTGCAGCTGTGGTGCGCGCCCGCAGCACGTCCGGAGCGGCCGCCATTGCCAGCCGCCTCGCGGCGGAAATGCATGGTGTGCCCATTCTCGTCGCCGGAATTCAGGACAAGGCGGACAACGTCACGCGCTTCCTCGTCCTCGGGCAGACGGTTTCGCCCCCGATGGGGCAGGGGCGCGACAAGACGAGCCTCGTTTTTTCGCTGCACGACCAGCCCGGCGCCCTCCTGCGGGCCCTGGAGCCGTTTAGTTCGCGTGGCGTCAATCTTTCAAAAATTGAGTCGCGCCCGAGCCGGCAAAAGGCCTGGCATTACTATTTCTTCATTGACTGCCTGGGCCACTGGGAAGACGCGGTCATCCAGGAGGCGGTCGCGGCGCTGCGCAGTGAATGCCCGTTCGTGAAATGGCTCGGCAGCTATCCGAATACGAACCATGCGCAGTAGGTCCGGCAGTGGGGAAACCTTAGCAAACCGCATCATGGCCCAATCCGAGTTTTTCAGCCGTCGCAAGTTCCTTGGTGCCGCCACTAATCCATTTTGGTCGGATACCCTGGCGCCCTGGACCCAGGCTAAAGTTTGGTCTTGCCAAAACCTGTCGGCGGATCACGCGCTGCCCATTGCAGCCTGACGCCATTGGCCGCTTGCGGACAACTGCCACGTGCCCGAATCAAAGCAATCCCATGTCTCGTTACATTCCACTGCTGTTTTCTGTGGTCCTCGCTGCCTGCATTTATGAGCCTCCATTGGGACAGGCTGCCTCTGGTCCCAGTGCGCCCCCCGTCCTGTTTAATCCGATTGCGGAATCAAATAACTCCAAACTCGAAACCCCAAACTCAAAACCCTCCTCGCTTCCCGACCCCAAAGACCCCCATGCCTGGGTGTGGCTGTATCAATTGCCGGATTTTTCGGAAAAGAATTATCAATCGGCGGTGGATGCCCTGCTCGCGGATTACGAGCACCGCCTGGGCCGCCGGCTTGAGCCCGGCTCGTTGCGTCGCGCGGGAATCAAGGTCATGACCGAGACACCCGGCCTTTCCACGCCCCTCCCGCTGGTGCGCGCGGTCATCTCGGCCCTTGAAGCACGCGGCTTCAAATCCACGGAGATTTTTATCGTGGATCAGAACGAGGGCCGGTTGCACGAAGCTGGATTTTTGCCGCTCAACGCGCCGGTGGGCGAGGGCATGTTCGACGGAGTGCAGGTCATCGCTCTCGAACGCGGGCGCTATTACAGCTTGAAATGGTTTTACCCCAGCAATCTGCCCGCTGCCGATGCCGGCGAGCAGGCCGCCGACCGCATGAAATACGACTGGAAAATCGCGCCGGCGCCGCGCGATTCACTCCTCCCCGTGCCCCTGCTCCTGGACGTGGATTTTTGGATTAATTTGCCGGTCGGCCTGGAGTATGATTCCTTTGGCGTCGCCGGCGCCTTGGTCAATGCCACCCTCTTGTCGGCCAGCAACACCCAGCGTTTTATGGATAATCCCGCCACGGGCGCCAAGGCGGTGGCGGACATGGCGGCCGTGCCGGAATTTTCGCGCGGCTGGGTGCTGTCCATCCTTCCGCTCGAATGTTACCAATTCATCGGTGGCCCGCGGTTCAATTCCCTCTACACGGAATCGCAGCCTTTGCTGCTGATGAGTCCCAACCCTGTCATGCTCGACCGGTTGCTCTTCGAAATTATCAACCAGGCCCGGGAACGAAACCGTCTGCAGTTGCTTGACCCGCCCGCCTATCTCGATTACGCCCGCCAGCCGGATACCCACCTCGGCGATGACAACCCGGCGACCAAATATCTGGTGCGGCTGCCGTGAGGGATTGGGGCCTGGAAGGCGGAAGCTGGTAGTTGGGAGTAAGGAATAAGGCGTAAGGCGTAAGGCGTCAGGAGACTCGAGACAGGACTCAGGAGGCATAAAACCGAACTCAGAAGAACTAGAACACAGTGATCAAGGAGGCACCCAACGTCGAACATATCGGCCATAACTGGGAGCACCCAATTTGGGGAAGTTGAATTCAAAGTTCGATGTTCAACATTGAAGGTTCGATCTTCAGTGCCCTTCAGCCTTAAACGTTAAGATTTAAGCATTCAACGTTAAGCGTTCGATTTTCGATGCCGCCTGCCTCTCCGTTCTTCGGTTCACCCCCTTCATCTTTCCCGCTTTCACCTTCCGGCTTGCCACCCTGCGGGCGGATGTGTTTGGTGGGGCGATGGATTTGCATGCCTACCTGCCGGTCTTAATCCAATTTCTGCTCGCGGCGGGGATCGCGGTTGCCATTCTCATTGGCAACCGCCTCTTCGGCCAGCGCGCCGCGCCGCATCCGCGCAAGGATTCCGCCTACGAATGCGGCATGGACCCCATCGGCGACCCCCAGCCGCGCTTCGCGGTGAAGTTCTATGTCACGGCGATGCTCTTCATCCTGTTCGATCTGGAAGTGGTGTTCCTGCTGCCCGCGGTGCTCGTTTACCGCGAATTCATCGCCGCCCACCTGCCCATCGTCCTGCCGCTGCTGTTCTTCACCTTGGTGCTGACGCTCGGCCTGTGGTATGAATTGCGCAAGGGTGCCATTGATTGGGAGCGCTAAAAGTTTTTCGTACGCCCTCCATTAGCCCGAGGAAATTATTGCCCGGCGGAACAATTGGGTTGTGCGCCGGGTTGTCTTGCCGCTAAGTTGCTTTTGCCCCACCGCCGCCCGCCATGCGCCTCGACCGCTATTTCACCAAATCGCGCATTCTTGACCTCAAGAGTGGCGATTTCAGCGATGCGCTCAAGGAAATGCTCGCCGTGCTGCCCCCACCGGTGCTCGCCAAGCGCTCGCGGGAGCAACTGCGCTCCGAATTAATTGAGCGCGAGGGCACGATCACTTCTTACCTCGGCAATGGGGTTGCGCTCCCGCATCTGCGGGTGCCGATGAAGCTTAATTACATTTTTGTTGTCGGCCGCTGCCCGCATGGATTGGAATTTAACGGGGGCGGCGATTACAAGAATGTGCGCCTGGTGTTTCTGATGCTCGCCGGCGAGAGCGAAAAGTCTTATCTCACGGTCCTCGCGTCCCTCGCCCGGGTGTTCCAGGACCGCGCCCTGCTCGACCGCCTGATTGAGGCGCCGGACCTCGCCTCGTTCCAGGGTGCCGTCAAACAAGTTTTCAGCGGCGGCGCGGGCCGCACGGATTCGCACGAGAGCAAATTCAACCGGCTCATTCTCAATGTCGCAGCCAAAGTCGCCCGCGGCGCGCGTTGTTCGACCATCATGGTCTTTGGCGATACTTTTGCCGGTGGGGTGGATCTCGCCAACGCTTTTGGTTCGCTCAAGACCATTCTCGTGACCCAAACTGCCCAGGAAGTCGCCGGTCTCCCCGGCATCGCTGACGCCATCATTCCGGTGCGTTCGTTTTCCAACAACCGCCTGGGCCAGTTGCGTAGCGCCGTCCTCATCGGCCTCACCCGTGGCATCATCAAGCCGGATGAGCGCCTCTGCTGCCTCGGCGGCATTCCTGCCAGCAATCAATTCGACACCGTCGTGGTCGTGGATGTGGAGCGCGAATTCCAATCGGTGTTCACCCGCCAGGCGGATATGCTGCCCGGGTCCGTCAAGCCGGAGGTGCTCGAACGCGTGCTGGGCGTCGCCACGGAACTGGCCATCGAAGGCCGCGAAGGCCGCCCCGTCGGCTGCCTGTTTGTCCTCGGTGACGAGGAGAAGATTCAAAGTTACATCAAGCCGCTGGTGCTTAACCCCTTCTATGGCTACAAGGAGGAAGATCGGAATATCTTGAACCCGTTCATGGATGAAACCGTGAAAGAGTTTTCCTCGCTCGACGGCGCCTTTGTCATCCGTGGCGACGGCGTGTTGGTCTCCGCCGGCAGCTTGATTCATGCGCCGGACTACGCCCACCAACTTCCCAGCGGCCTCGGTTCCCGCCATGCCGCCGCCTGCGCCATCTCACTCGCGGCGGACTGTCTCGCCATTGTTGTGTCGGCGAGCACCGGCCAGGTCACGCTCTTCCGCCGCGGCCAGTGGCTGCCGTTGACGGAAAAGGGCATCAACCGGAATTTGTAGGCCCAGAGCATTTTAAGTATTCTCATAGCCGTTTTGGGAAGGTGGGTCAAACGCGTGGCGCGAGCTGGAGCGCAGCGTTACTTCAAGGCAACCGATCTGCTCTACCGTCGCCCCAACGGGGCGAAGAAGCCAAACCCAGGGTTGATTCTGCGCCAGCGGAATCAACCCTGGGAGTTAAATCAAAAAAACACCTCCGCCCTGAAAGGCGCGGAGGAGCAGCCTACCGCCCATCACTTCCGACTTTCGGTCCGTCCCAATTCAGCTACGGAAATATTTAATCTGCTCGAGGTGAGGTCTTCAAGGTACAGCAACCTTCCGGCACGGCGAACATGAAGCATATGGACCCGATTCGAACCTGTCCAAATTAACTCAGCCATCGGGTGAGACGCCTTTTGGCTTGAGCTTGCGAAAGAACGCGCCCGGAACGCACCGCCTGTTCGCCCACGGCCAAGCCTTCCAGCACGGATAGCCGACGATGGAGATCCTCAAAAGAATGGACGCCGAGCAATTGCCCCACTGGCTTGTCCCGATAGGTAATCATTATCGGGCCGCTGCCTCCTTTCAGTCCGGCGATTTAGGTCGTCGCCTTTCGCTTTAACGTGGTGGCCAGTTCGGTCCTCATGAGTGATACTTAACTGGTTATCCATCGGGTGTCTTCGGAGATTCCAATTATGTCATTGGCGATGGATTGCAATTTGGGGTGTTAAGAAAGTGTTTTTTTCCTGACGCCAGAAATTTTTATCCCTGCTTGCATAACGGCGAAGATTATTCCACTTTACTTGACGTTCCAAATTCGGCCTTCGTTTTGATTCCACCAGCCATGCTGTGGCCGGGTTTGCAAATTGTAATTGATGCATTCCACTGACCCAGAAATGGCCCCTCCGGCAGGGGTTTCGGCTGTCCTCGCTCCATCGGTATCGTCCTTTTGCATCGGCTCTTCGCCGATTCACGGTCGCGGTTTGTTTGCCACGCGGGATTTCCCCCCGGGGGAAACCGCAGCAATCTATGTTGGCGAATGCACTTCCAAGGCGGAGTCGGGCCGCCGGCAGGCCACCAGCGCCCAGGTTTTCATTTTCGAATTGAATGACGAAGAGGACCTTGACGGGAGTGCGGCCGACAACCCGGCGCGCTTTGCCAACCACAGTTGCGAACCGAATTGTGAAGCCGTCGCCGTCGGCCGTGCCATTCATTTGCTCGCGCTCCGCCCCATCGCGGCGGGTGAGGAATTGACTTTTGATTATGGGTTTCCCCTCGCCGCTTTTCCGGGCCATCCCTGCCGGTGCGGCGCGGCGTCATGCCCTGGCTTCATCGTGGCCCGATCCGAGCGCCGCCGGGTGCGCGGGTTGCTCAATCGCCCAGCCCGGCAACTGGCCCGGGGTGGCAAAGTCATATTACAGGAGGCGAACGCGTGAGCGACCGTTCGTTGCGGGTGTTGGTGCTCACTTCGAGCACGGGCGGGGGCCATGATTCCCGCGCCCGCGCTTTGCGCGCCTGGGCGGCGCTCGCCAAGGACGGCCTCCCCTGGGAGTTGGAACTGAATCAGTCCCTCGAGTCGTCCCACGTGATTTACCGGTTTGGGGTGGAACTCTATAATACCATCCAGCGATTCTGGCCCGGGTTGCACCACATCTACTACAATATTTTGGAAGCCATTAGTTTTGCCGGCGGCAAGGGCGAGCGTGGCATTCTGGGCCGCCAAGCCTTTCAGGAGACGGTGCGAAAAGCCCGCCCCGATTTGATCATCAGCACCCATGACCACTTGAACCACGGGTTCTTTGCCGCCGCCCGTGCCGCATTGCCCGCCGCCCCGCCGAAATGCGCAACTTATTGCACCGAGCTCAGCGGGGGCTACGGCTTCAGCCGCCACTGGGTCAACCCCAACGCGGATTTATTTATTGGCGCGGTGCCGGAAGTTTGCACCCAGGCGCGCGAATTGGGCATGCCGGCGGACCGTACGTTTCTCGGGGGCTTCCTGCTTGACCCCGCTTTCTGGGCGCCCCGCGATGCCGCCGCCGAAGATAAATATGTGCGCGAGGAACTGCGTCTTGAGCCCGGCCGGTTCACCCTGATGCTGTCGACGGGCGCAAATAGCGCTCAGAACCATCTGGCTCTGCTTGATGCCCTGGCCGCCTCCGGTCCCATGCCCGCGCCGGTCCAAGTCCTGGCTTTATGCGGCAGTGACGACCGCACCATCGGCGATTTGAACGTGTGGGCGAAGCGCCACCCGGAATTCCTTTTGCGACCGCTGCCCCGCCTGTCCAACCTCGCCCAGGTCATGCGCGTAACTTCCGCGGTGGTGGCGCGCCCCGGCACCGGCACGACCACCGAGGCGATTCTCTGCGGCGCGCCCGTCCTCTTTAACACACTCGGGGGCATCATGCCCCAGGAAATGATCACCGTCAAATTTTGCCGTGAACATGGATTTGGCAGGGTTCTTGATCAACCGGCCGACTTGGCGACGTCCGTTCGCGCCTGGCTTGCCGACCCCGCGTTGCTCGCCGCCGAGCGCGCCCGCGTCCTCGCCGCCCGACCGGACCGCACCCCGGCCGATATTCTTGTTCGGTTGGGGGAACTCGTGGCTGGCGTTCGCTGACTCACTCTTTTGCGGCCTGACGGCTTTTCCGGCTTGAGCAACAGCTCCGGGCCGACCACATTCGCGTATGCGTCTTTATTTCATGGGCATTTGTGGGACGGCCATGGGCCACGCTGCGCTGCTGGCGCGGGAATTCGGCCATGAAGTTTGCGGCGCCGACGTCGGAGTTTATCCGCCGATGTCCGATGTGCTGCGCGAGGCGGGCATTACGATTTTTGAAGGTTACGATCCCGTTCGTTTGGCGGGGCTGCGCCCCGAATTAATCATCGTCGGCAATGTAACGACCCGCGGCAACGAGGAGATGGAATGGTTGCTCGACACGCGGGCCATCCCCTACGTCTCCATGCCGGCGTTCTTGCGCGAGACGATTCTGCGCTGGCGGCGCAATCTCGTCATCACGGGCACGCACGGCAAGACCACCACCTCCACGCTGGCGGCTTTCCTGCTCCGCTCCGTCGGGGTCGAAGCCGGCTGGTTGATTGGCGGAGTGCCACGCGATTTGCCCTCCGGCGCGACGGCCGGTCGGCCCGAGACGCCCTTTGTCATCGAGGGCGACGAATACGACTCCGCGTTTTTCGACAAGCGCAGCAAGTTCATTCATTACTGGCCGTGGCTCGTCACCGTCAATAATCTCGAATTCGACCACGCCGATATTTTCCGCGACCTCGCCGATGTCCAGCGTACCTTCGCCCATTTGCTGAAAATTGTCCCCCGTAACGGCTTTGCGCTGCTCAACGGTGATGATTCCAACGTCGCCGCCCTGCCGCCCGCGCCCTGGACCACTGTCCTGCGCGTCGGGGTGGGGGAGAATTGCGACCTGCGCATCACAAACTTTTCCGAGGACGACCACGGCGCCCGTTTCGACCTCGTTTGGCAGGGCGACCTTTGGAGCACCGTCAGTTGGGGGCTCAGCGGCCTGTTTAATGCGCGCAACGCGGCCATGGCGGCCCTCGCCGCCGGCCTGGCGCTCGACCCCACCAACCCCACGCGCCTGCCGTTGGCCGCGCTGGCGTCCTTTCAGGGCGTCCGCCGCCGCCAGGAGATTTTGCGCGAGGATGCGGACATGATGGTTATGGAGGATTTCGGCCATCATCCCACCGCGATTTTGGAAACTTTGCAGGCCTTGCGCCAGCGGCACCCGGGCCGGCGCCTATTGGTGTGTTTTGAGCCGCGCAGCAACACCGCTCGCACCCGGGCTTTCCAAGCCGCCCTGCCCGGCGCGCTTGCGCCCGCCGACCACGTTCTCATCGGCCCCATCTACCGTGGCGAAAAAATCCCGGCAACCGAGCGGCTGGACTTGGGTGCCATTTGCGCCGCGATCAACGCCGAGGTCGCGCACCTGCCGGGCATCGTCGCCAAGGCGCGGCATTTTGATTCGAACCAGGAGGTGCTTGCGGCGGCGCTGGAGATCGCCCGCGACCCGGAAAATCTACCCGGCCTCGCAGTGTTTTTCACCAATGGTTCTTTCGATGGAATTATCGCGGAATTCGCCCGGCAGGCGTGAGGACGCAACGGGCGCGGGCGCCGCTGCAGGTCCGCTTACAACTCGAGTTTCATTTCGGTCTCGACCGGCACAAAGCCCAGTTTGGTGTAAAGCGCGCTCTTGCCGGGCCAGAAATGCAGCGTTACGACCCGGCAATTGGCCGCTCGGGCCTCGGTGATGAGTGTTTGCAAAAGGCTGGTGGCAATTCCTCGCCGGCGGTACTCGGGCACCACGTACATGTTCATGATGTACGGGGCAACGCCCGATGGATTCGATAACCGGGGCGGGTGCCGGTCATAAACCATTCCGCTGGTGCCGACGACGGCGCCGGCGACCTCGGCGATCGCGCCCACAAAATAACCGTTGCGTAACATCGTGGTGAAATACTCCCGCAGGGCGCCGCTCAGCCAGGGTGCGTCCGGCCCGCCGTATCCCCCTTCCGCCAAAAATGCCAGACGCAGCGCGACCAGCGTTTCGATGTCACTGACGCGGGCAAGCCGATAGGCAATTTCGCTCACGGCTCTTTCACGATTGGCGCGAGGCGCTTGACGAGAATGCGCGAATTGCGGCCGTTCTTCGCATATTCCTCCTGCCGGGACACCGGCAGATCGTCAATGGTGCCGTCCTCAAAGGCACACACCGCCCGAAAGAAGCTGTGGCTTTGCGTGGTCAGGGCGAGAACGCGGGCAAAGCCCCGCCGTTGCGCCTCAAGGCATGCGAATTCCGCAAGTTTATGGCCTACCCCGCGTCCCTGGTAAAACGGGGTGACAAAAAGGGAGGCCAATTCCACGGCGTCCGAGCCGTCGAGCGGATGCAGGCTCGCGCAGCCGATAATGCTGCCGTCAATTTCATAGACGAAATAATTGTCTATTTCGCGCTCAATTTGATCGCGGGTCCGCTGCCGCAACTTCTCCGTTTTCACCGCCGCCCGGGTGATGTTGTAAATAGACTGGGCGTCTTTGTTCCGCGCCGGGCGAATCTGCTGGTAGTCGTTGGTGTGGATCATCGTCCCCACGCCCACCTTGTCAAAAATCTCCGTCAGCAATCCGCCGAGCACCCGGCCGTCCAGAATGTGCGCGCGCGTTGTGCTGCCGGACTCCAGGGCGCGAACGGCCTGCAGCGCCTTGCTCCGCAGTCGCTCATCAATCTGCTCGGCGTGTTTCTCCAGCATGGCTTCGAGTTGTTCCAGCGGAATATTCGCCTCGACCTGCCCGCCGAGCATCAGCCCGGAATGAGGGGTGAGAAAAATTAGTTTCGAGGCTTCAAGGCGCATGGCCAGCTCGCTGGCCAGGTGATCGGAATTGATCCGCAGCGAATGCCCCTCGCGATCAAATCCAATCGGCGAGACCACCGGTACAATATCCAGATGGAGCAATTGCCGGATGAGTTCCACGTCCACTTTATCCACTTTGCCGGTGAATAACTGGTCCTTGCCCTTGACGATGCCCACAGGGGCCGCGCGCACGGCGTTGGAGAGCGCGCATTTCAGGCCCGCGTGGGTCAGCCCTTCAATGACTTCGTGGCTGACTTGGGCGGAGGCTTCGATGGCGAGTTTGAGCGTCGCGGCATCCGTCGGCCCTCCCCCATAGACATCGCTGATCTCCACCTTGCGCTGCTCCGCCAACCGTTTGAGCTGCCGGCCAATGCCGTGCGCGAGCACGACGCGGATGTGCAGGCTCCGCAGCACCGCGATGTCCGTCAGCACGTTCGGAAAATTCTCGTCGTCCACGATGCTCCCGTCCGCCGCGATGACAAACACATGGTCGCGAAACTGGGGGACATAGCGCAGGATGCCGCGCAAGTCCGCCGGCTTGATCGCGTTGGATTCGTCCCGCGCGGCGCCATTTGGGCCGGGGGCAATGGTATCGCCGTCACTCATCGTTCTGCATTGGCTGGATTTCTTTTAGCGCGTGCGCCGCGCAATGCAATGAGGAAAATATTGCGGGCCGGGCGTACTCCGGAAATACTCGGCATCATGCCGCCTAAACGCGCCCCGCGCCCGTCCGCCTCCGCCGCGCCCGATCCCCCCGTGACCGTGGCCGAGGGCGCCCCGCCCGGTTTTGCGGATGACTTGGACGCGCTGCTCGCTCATCTGGAGTTGGAACGCGGACTTTCCCGCCACACGCTTGAGGCCTACGAAAGCGATCTCGCGCAATGCGCGCGGCATTTGCTCCAGGTGGGCGCGATGGACTGGCGCACAGCGAAGCCGGAGCAGATTTCGTCCTGGTTGGTGGCGCTTACGCGTGCCGATTACTCCGTGGCGAGCCTTGCCCGCAAGCTCACTTCGGTGCGCCTGCTGGCACGGTTTCTGGTTCGCGAGAATCTACGCTCCGACGATTTTGCGGCCTTGCTGCCAGGGCCGAAACTGCGCCGTAAACTCCCCGGCACCCTTACCGCCGCGGAAGTGGCCCGTCTCTTGGCTGCACCCACGGCGACGACGCCGCATGGCCTGCGGGATCGCGCCATGCTGGAAATGATGTACAGCAGCGGCCTGCGGGTGTCGGAGTTGTGCAACCTGAGATTACAATCGCTCGATTTGGCGGAATTGGTGGTGCGTGTATTTGGCAAGGGCGCGAAGGAGCGCATCGTCCCGTTCGGCAAACCGGCGGCGGCAGCAGTGCAGATTTACCTGTCCGGCGGTCGCCCGGCGCTGGTCAAGGCGCGCACGGGCAGCGAGCTCTTCCTCAGCCAGCAGGGGAAGGCGATTTCGCGCAAAATGTTCTGGGTCCTGATCAAACAGCACGCGCAACGGGCGGGCATTGCCAAGCCGGTGAAACCCCATTTATTGCGCCATTCCTTTGCCACCCACTTGCTCGCGCACGGCGCCGATTTGCGTTCCATTCAGGAAATGCTCGGCCACGCCGATTTGGCTACGACCCAAATCTACACGGCCGTCGAAGGCCGCCGGTTAATTGACGAGCACGCCAAGCACCACCCGCGCGGACGGGCGATTGGGTAGCCGGGCGGCCGGAGCAATTTTGATTGAATTCCATTATCACGATGACATTACCCCGCACCTACGAAGAACGAATTTCAGGCCTCCTGGCCGATTTGGGCATCCCGGCGACGTACGGCAGAGACCGTCATATGCCGCTTTGTCCCGAAGCGGACGAATTGGCATCCGTCGGGGCCGACGTTTATGGCCGGGAACAGTTTTTGGCTCCCCATGCCGCCGCGGCCTGGCGGGCGCTCCAAGCCGCCGCCCTGGATGGGGGCCTGACCTTGCTGCTCGTGTCGGCGTTTCGCAGTGTAGCTTACCAACAAAACATCATTCAGGGTAAACTGCGCGATGGCCAACCCTTGGACGATGTCCTGCGTGTCAATGCCGCGCCGGGCTACAGTGAACACCATACCGGCCGCGCCGTGGATTTGACGACGCCGGGCTGCCCGCCCCTGACGGAGGGATTTGACCGATTGGTGGCTTTCGCTTGGCTCACGGCTCATGCCGCCGATTTTGGCTTTTTGATGACCTATCCCCGTGGCAACCCTCAGAGCATGATTTACGAACCCTGGCATTGGCTATGGGTGGAAAAGAAGCCCCTTTGACGGATTCAATTGCCTTGTCATCGCCAGCCAACTCCGTTTAATGGAGTTGTTATGAAAGTCACCGTCTTCGTCACGCCCAAGAAGAACCTGCTCGACCCACAGGGCGATGCCGTCGGCCACGCCATGGCCAGCCTGGGTTTGCCAGCCGAGCAGGTGCGCGTCGGGAAGACCATTGAGTTTTCCGCCGCCGGGCCGGATTCTCCCGAATTCCGCGCCCAATTGGACAAACTCGCGCGCGATTTGCTCAGCAATCCCGTGATTGAGGATTTCCGCTGCGAAGTGCAAGGGTGAGCGGCAGCGGGGGCACGGGGTCAATGACCTCGGGCATGCGCATTCGGATGAAAGTTGTGCTGGATCTATTTCGCAAGGAAATCGTTTGATCAAGGTGGATAAGGGTGCGAGCATTGTTGCCAGGTGGTTTGCCGCACGATCATTAATTGTACTTTGAATTGGGAGATGGAACGCTTTTGTTTTGCCTCTCCGGGATTTTGTGTTTCGGATGTTCCATCATGAAGATTATTCGTTACTTGGCGCTTTCGGGCGGTGCGTCGCAATGGGGTTGGCTTGATGCCTCGGGCAACGCTTTTCGCTGCCGCGAGGGCAGCCAACTCGGCGCCTGGCAAAAGTCGGACGAGCTCGCGCCGCCGCACAAGCTGCTCGCCCCGGTCGCCCCTCCGGTGATTTTTGCCATCGGCCTGAATTACCGCGAACATGCCAAGGAAACTGGGGCACCCATTCCCCAGTTCCCCATGCTCTTCATGAAGTCGCCCTTGTGCCTGCAGAATCCCGGCGACCCCATCGTCCTGCCGCGCAAATTGCGCAGCGACCAGGTGGACTACGAAGCCGAGTTGGCGATTGTCATCTCCCGCACCTGCAAGAACGCCACCCCGCAAACCGCCCTCAATTTTGTGGCGGGTTTTTGCAATGCCAATGACGTCAGTGCGCGCGACTGGCAGCGCCAATGGGGTGGGGGGCAGTTCTGCCGCGGCAAGACATTCGACACCTTTTGCCCGCTTGGCCCCTGGCTGGCCACACCCGATGAATTACCTGCTTCCCTGGACCTGGCCATTCGCAGCCGCGTCAATGGCGAGCCGCGCCAGGATTCGCGCACGAGCGACATGATTTTCCCCGTATGTGACCTTATCACTTTCCTTAGCGGCTCCACGACGCTGCCGGCTGGCGCAGTTATTTTGACGGGTACGCCTGCCGGCGTGGGCATGGGGCGTAAGCCCCCTGTCTTTTTAGGCGCGGGGGATGTGGTCGAAGTGGAAATTGACGGCTTGGGTGTATTGCGCAATCCTGTGGTCGAGGAAACAGATTGACCTATCCCGCAGAAATCCCGCCTTTGCCCGGTAAGACCACGGGCGCTTCACCGGCGCCGGAGCCCGTGCCGCCTTCCCGCATGCGTCCGCGATGGCTGGAGCAACCTGAAATCTGGGTGATACTGGTTTTGTTGGGCGCAGTCGTGGTCGCCGGTGGGGGCACCCCCATCGGCGTCCGTGGCGTGATTTTGGCGTTGGTGGGCGCGTGGGTCTGTCTTCGACCGCCGGTGGAGACGCCAAGCCGGCTCTTTGAGGGCGCTTTACTGGCCCTGCTGGCGATCGGGATTTTCTCCTCCTTTGCGCCGGTGTCGTGGCTGGGGCGGGTGGCGTGGCGGGACGACTTGGCGCGGATGGGCGTCGCCCTTCCGGCCACCAACGCCACTGCTCCGTGGCTGGCGGCAGAGTCGGTTGCGCAACTGGTGGCCGGCATCGTTTGGCTTTACGTGTGCTGGAATCTGCGCCTCAATCATGGTTCCCGCAAACTTGCGTTGTGGAGTTTTGCCGTATTGGCAGCCCTGCTGTCGTTGGTTGCGGCCTACGGCAATCTGCTGCACGCCAAGTATCCTCTGGCGACGGAATCAGTGAATTTTAGCTTTTTCCCCAATCGCAACCAATCGGCGTTGTGGTACTGTCTTGGCGGGGTGGTTTCTTTTGGCTTGATGGTCGAGTGTCTGCATCGCCGGCGCAAGAGCTTTGTTTTTGCGGGTGTGCTATTGGCGCCCTGTGTGCTCGCGCTCGTACTCGGGCATTCGCGCATGGCCATGGCGCTGTTTACTGTGGGCACGGTCGCCGCCGTTTGGGTCCGATTGGGCCGCGATGGGGCAAAATACATTCTCCAGTTACTGCTACCTCTTGCCGTGGTCAGCTTAACCATATTTTTTGTGGTAACTGACGGCCAGCTTTACCATCCGATCCCCACCCTTGGCACCGATCGGAGCAGTGCGCCGGATTTCCGCCTCCTCTTGTGGCACGACACCCTGGTACTCGCCAAGAATCAGCCGGCGGGAGTGGGCTTGGGCCAGTTTGCCCAAGTCTATCCCCAATATCGCAATTTTGCCCGCACCTACCAAACCGTGCGCCACCCCGACAGTGATTGGTTCTGGCTCCTGGGTGAAACGGGTTGGGTCGGCTTGCTCGCGGCGCTGGTGGCGGTGGGGGCGTTGGCGCGGCGCTTTTTAAGCAAGGATGGCCGGGCCAACGGACCCTACCGCAATCTGGCCATGGTGTGCGCGGGTTTGTTCCTCATGCACAGCCTCGTGGACGTGCCCGCCCACCGGTTTGGAACGTGGCTGCTCGTGTGCTGGCTCTTGGGCATCGCCGCCCCGGATGCCGTGCCCGCCATACCCACACGGATTCCGCGTTTGGTCTGGCGGTCTGCCGGAATTGGCCTTTTCGCTTTGGGCATCGCGTGGGTGGCCGCGCAGGCTGGTGCGCCGCTCAATAGTACGCTCTCAGAAGAGCGCCAGTATGCACTCTCGCAAACTGCGGAAAAGGATAACGACAGCGCCGGGCTGTTGTCCACGTCAACGAACGGCGCCGCCCTCCAACCCCTGCAATGGTGGCCCTATTTCCAGCGCGCCCGGGCCGAGTTGCTTTTGGATAACAACCCCAATGCCGCCCAATCGGATTTTCGCATTGCCAGTTTCCTGGAACCCACTTGGTCGCGCGTACCCTACACCGAGGGCTTGTTGTGGGCCCCAACCAATCATCTGCAGGCCTTTGCCGCATGGCGCGAAGCCCTGCATCGCGAGGACGCCACGCCGGAAGGTCTGTGGCGCGATATCTACGAGGTTATGCGCAGTTGGCCGGATTGTGACGATTACGCCACCCTAATCTCCAAAACCCGCCCGCTCTTCCGTTGGGAGTTTTTGAGCAAAGAGGCGGCCGCCAAACGTATCCCCAAAGAAATGGCCGACGAATTGGAGCGCGACCCCAAACTGGCCCAATACACGCCTGTACAAAGAAAGGATATTCTCGAGCGCTGGGCGACCTGCGATCCCGCCGCCGCGCTCGCCTACCTGTACAGCCATCCGTCCATTGTTCGCGCCGCCTGGCAAGTTGAGATGGCCGCCAACGCCGCCGCGCGGAATTTTAGCGAAGCCATTCGCCTCGCGCGCGCCAATTTGCCCACTGCCAAGCTGCCCAATGGCGCGCCCCATGGTCCCGCGGACGAAGCTAGCCTGCGGCTCGCTTTCACCCGGGATCCAACTTACTTGACTGCCGCCATTGCCCTCCTGCATATGGAAATCGATGCGGAAAAATACGACGCCGCGCTGGCGACGCTGAACTTGCTCGCCAAGCAGCCGAAGCCACCGACATTTGTCTCTTGGTGGCAGGCGGAGTTGCTCGCGCGCCAGGGCAAGATGGAGGATGCCTGGTTGGCCCTGCAACCTTACCTGAATTACGAGCGGAACCTCCCTCCGCCCAAGCCTTGATCTGGGACTACTTTTTCACCGCGTCGGGCGGCGGAGTTTCCACGATACCCTGGTCAAGAAACTGCCGCATTAACTGGTTGGCCTCGGCCAGGGACGATGCATGTTCGATGGCCACTTCCAGCAATTGCTTGCCCTGTTTGCGGTCTGCCTGCCAGGCGTCGAGCAGGCGGTCGCTGCGGAAGCGACCCGTTTTTTCATAGTAGTGATAGCCCGCCGGATCCCACTGACCGTAAAACACGAACAAGTGGGTGGGACCATGCACAAATTCGTAGGTATTGAAAATTATTTCAAGTCCACCGCGTTTCCAATCGAGGTTTTCTCCCTGCTGGGCCATGTACCAGCCCACGGCGGGCAGACAGCTTTCGGGAGAGTGCACGCCGCCCAGTTGTGCGGCCCGTGCCCGGGCCCATTGCAAATTATAGAGCGACCAATTGTGCCCTGAATCATCGGTCCAGCCGGACTGCAAACCGTCGTCAAAAAAGAGTACCTGTTCCACATCGGAGGACGGCTTAATCGGTTTGGCCGACGGCGCCGCCGCCCCGAGATTGAGCGTCCATCTAGATTTTTCCGAGACATTTGGCGCCCTTGCCGCATACCAGGCCGCGCTTGCTGGCCAGGCCCCGGCGAGCAATACCAGCAGCGCCATGACTGTGCCCTTGGGCATCCAGTGTGGCGGCGCACCGGGCAGAGTGGTGCCGATCGCCGGCAAGGCATTTTTCGCTTTGGGGCGTGCCCACCACGCTCCGGTGATCACGGTGCCAAAACTCAGCGCAAAAACCAAATAGCCGGCCGGGTCGTGCCACCGTGCCATCGCGGCCGGCCCTTGCGTGGCATCCACCCACGCCACGCTGAAAGTCCGCAGCAGGTTAAACAGCACCGCAGTTGCCGACGCCCACGCCAGCAATCCCAGCCGACCCACGGCGCCAAACCGCCACCACTCGCCGACGAGCCATCCCGCCATGACGGTATATTGGATGGAGCGCACGCCGCTGCATGCTTCTTCCACCAAAACGGTGCTGCCAGGTAGGTTAATGACGTGACCCTGCCGCACAGCATCGTAGCCCATTAGATTCAAGATTTCCGTGACTACTGTTGCCACACCGGTCATCAATTCATCCACCAAGGCGATTTCAAACCGGCTGGGCCACGGCACGGCAAACAAGAGCAACATCAAGGCCGGAATAAAATGCCTCACCCACCGCCAGCCGCCCCAGCGGGCGAGGATTGCGGCTGATGCCATCATGGCCAGCAAGGCCTCACCCCAGGCCAGCAGCCGCCAATCGGCATTGGCGGCGAAAATCACGGCGATGGGATATTGGGCCAGGGCGGCCAGGCCGGCCACCACCAGCGCCATTTTCTGGCCGCCCCAGGGTTTGGGCGGGGGCCGGCTCGCCCAGCGCAACCAGACGAGGTAGGCGGTCAAGAACGGCACAAACAGTCCGTAGCCGTATTGATCGCTAACCATCCACTCAAACCACAATTCCGCCGACAGCCAGATCCAGAATCCGGCCAGCAGCACGAGGTTCAACTTCGCCGTTGCATCCAGCTTCGTAGCCGGCATGGCCGCGGCTGGAGGCAATGGATCGGAGGACAGGGCAGGAGCGGCATCGGACATCGTAAACCAGTATAATCAATTGTCGAATACGCGCAAGCCGATCCAGCTTTGCCAGACGAACCAGAACATTCCCGCCACCAAAGTCGCCATCGCTGTTCGCCACAGCCATTTTTGCCAGCGAAGTTTTGTGTCTTGGGGTCCAAAGCGCGGCCGGCCAAAGGCGTTGTGGCGGCTTTGCTGGTCATGGCTTGTGCGCTGCAGTCGGGCAGTGCGCGGTAGGCCGCCCCGCCGCCGGAACAGACGATTCATTCGATGTTGCAGACTGCGTTTCACAGGGAGGAGAGGGGAGACAGGAGTCGGAAGGGCGAAGGGCGAAGGGCGAAGGGCGAAGGGCGAAGGGCGAAGGGAATCGAGCAGGAAAACAATATAACAATATAGCAATACAACAATTCAACAATCCAGCAATTCAACCAGCATCAATAATGTGTCGGCGTCCATCTCCCTGCTTCCCGCTCAGAGCTTCAGCCCCGCCTTTGGCGTTGCGTTTTGTAGCTTCTCCATGGAAAATCCATCCTTGGTGAAGATGACCACGCAAACCATTCGGGCGCTCAAGGGCCAACGGGCCATTGTCTGCGTCACCGCCTACGACACGCCCACCGCCCAGTGTGCGGATGCCGCCGGGGTGGACTTGCTGTTGGTGGGCGATTCCGTGGGCAACAATGTATTGGGCTTTGCCAATACGGTGCCCGTTACACTCGACATGATGGTGCACCACGCTGCTGCGGTGGCCCGCGCCAGGACGGAAGCCTTGGTGGTCGCGGATTTGCCCTTTGGCGATGCCCATTTGAAGCCGGGCGATGTCGTGAAGTCGTGTCGGCGGTTGATTCAAGAGGGCGGCGTCGAAGCAGTGAAAATTGAAGGTGGCGTAACGGTTGCGCCCGTGATTGCGCGCCTCGTCCTTGCCGGCATTCCGGTCATGGGCCACATCGGCTTGCAGCCGCAGCAGGTCAACGTCCTCGGCGGCTACCGTAAATTTGGCCAGCGCGTGCCCGAGGCGGACGCCCTGCGCGCGGATGCCGAAGCCCTCGAACGGGCCGGTGTTTTTGCCATTGTTGCTGAAATGATGGACCCGCGTCTCGCGGCGGATTTGACCCGCACCCTTCACGTGCCTGTCATCGGCATCGGCAGCGGGCCGGATTGCGACGGGCAGATTTTGGTGGCGCACGATATTTTGGGCATGAATGAGGGCGCTCCGTCGTTCGCCAAGGCTTACGCCAATCTGCGCGAAACCATGCGCGCGGCTTTTGCAACGTATGCGGCGGAAGTGCGCGGTAAGATTTATCCCGCGGCGCCGGCCAAATCCGCGTCCAGCGTTGAGGCGAACAAATAACGGCCACCGTCCAGAAAAATATCCCGCGACTGCAAGGAGGTTTTTTTGGGAGTTGCTTGGGTTGGGAGGCGGGGGTTAACTTCCCCATGCCTTCTGGAAATAAGATCAATTTCACGGCGGCCACGAACCGCGCCCTAAACATCCGCGAACTTTATCAGCAATTGGAGGTGCGACTGCACGGCCGTGCCTGGACCCCGCAGGAACAGATGCTCGGTTGCGTCTCCGATATTGGTGAACTGGGCCGTTTGGTCATGGCCGCCGAAGGCCGGTGGCTCCACGAGGGCAACTTACCCCGGGAATTGGAAGACAAACTCGCGGAATGTCTCTGGTGGATTTTAGTGCTGGCCGATCGCCTGGACGTTGACCTCACTCGGGCTTTCACCGCAAAAATGAATGACCTGGATGTCCGGCTTTCCAAGAGTGTGGCAAGGAAACGGCTTAATCGCGCATCGCAGCCAAGGGCGGCTGGCCGTCGAACGGCCAAGGGTTCCAGCTAAAGCGTTCTCAATTTTGAAATGCATAAACACCATGCTCCGCGAGCACTTCAGGTTTGATCAGGCGCTGAAATCAGGCTGAAGGCCGCTATTGTGAAATCCTGACCCCGTCGTCTCCTGCTTCTGCCTCCTAGGGTGCCAATTCCGTGAGCGTGAGCGTCACGTCGGTGTTGGCGGACTTTACGGTGGTAACTGGCTGCCCGGGCTTGAGGAAAACCCAGCCCGAAGCGCCGCCGCTCGAGACATTCCGATTTCCACGAGAAGAAGGCGCTTGGCCGTTCGCCACATAATTCACCAAATATCCGCTATCACGTTGAGTGACGGAGACTACTCGCACGTCCAACAAGGAATTGCTCGGGCTGGCGCCTTGGGCGGTCACGGTGACGTCCAGCTTGACGTTCGTGTTGACCGTCCCGGTAAAATGAATCGCCAAGGATCCCATGTTGGCGGGCGCGGCCGGCTGTGGCACATTGGGGCCGCCGAAGCGACCACCCGTTGCGCCAGATCCGGGAGGCCCGACCACGCGTTGAGGGCCCGGCGGCGAGGATGTAGTGGTGGACGGAGTGTTTTGCGCGGCCAGCGTCAGGGTCAACGCGGCCAGCAAGAAGACGACGAAATGATGGTTTCGCATGGGGAGAATAAGGTAAAGCTTTGGATTGGATAAACGATTCCATTAATAAGCGGCGGTGGTGAGGGTCAAATTGAGGCTGCCCAGGCCTGGGGCGTTCTGCACAGTGATGGTTTGGCCAACCTTGAGCAGGACGTTGCCCTGGCAGTCGTCTTCCCCGGCTTGACCGGGAAAAATCACCTGGTAGTGCACCTGATAACTGCCCGGATTTGCTCCTGACTTCGGATCCGGCTCAGTGATAATGACAGCGTTTTGCACGAGGTTGTTGACTTTGCCATCGGGACCCGTCACCGGATGCGAATCAGCGGTTTGCGTGACGGCCCCCACCACCGTGGTCAGGTTGACATCAAGCGGGGCATCCGGAACCAGGGCACCCTGCATCCTTACCGTTAAGTTTTGCGTGGGACTTACCCCGGTGCTCATGGGCGGGCTGGCGTCGGGTGCCTCGGAGAGCCCCAGCTTGAGGTTGATCTGGCCGTCGGTACTGGCGACGGAGGCCGTTTCCCCGGGTTTCAGCGTGGGCGAGCCTTTGGTAACGTCATTGTAAGGGCTGCCATCCATTCCCCCACTCTGGATGGCAGTAAGACTTACTTGGTAGCCGTCCTTGACCAGCGAAACATTTACTCGGAGTTGTCCTTGAATAGCTAGTGGACCAAACACGCGGCCGCTACTGTCTTCGGTGGTGCCAAAGAGGTAAGTCCGCCCGAAATTTTGAATGCCGACGAACATGATATCAATTGGATGGTTCGTTCCCAGATTGCCGGTGATCCGCACGGCCACATTGTGGGAAAGCGTTGTGCTGGTGTCGGCCTGCGGTTGTGCCAGTATATTTTGGACGGAAGCGGATGCGGTGACATTCGCGGGCAGCCCCGCAGGTCTGCCATTCGACGAATTCGGTGTGCGCAACGGGCGGGTCGGGCTGGGTTGGGGCGCAACGGGGGGCGCTGAATTGGCCGCAATGACAAGCGAGGGGGCCACCGCCGATTGGACTGGCGTCGCGGTGGGCGGTGGCGGAGCCGGCGTCGCGGGAGCGGGCTGATCCGGGTTGCTGGTGAGGGCGGCGAGCGTTGTGGCTGCGACAATTCTTTTGTTCGGGAGACTCGCCGAGCGCAAAAACGGCACGGCGATCAAGCAGGCCACGGCCACGGCAAGGGCGATTTGGGTTTTGGTGCTCATGGTGAGAAAAAACTTGAGCAAGGCATCTCCGACGCCGAGGGTCGCGCCGGAACCGGCGAGCGCCGCGCCTGTCACAATGGCGGCCAAACCGGCGGGCACGGCCTGGCTGGACGGCGCGGTGAGCACCGTCACGACCGCCGTCGAGGGCACGGTCACACCCGCGCGGGCAAAATATTGGCGCATTTTTTCGACCGCGCGCGTGATGCGGTTGTGCGTTGCCTGCTCGCTTAACGACGCGGCGGCACCGGCTTCCCGCAGGCTCTTGTTCTCGAAAAAACGCAGGACGATGAGGTTTTGATCCCGGGGGCTCAATTCGCGCAGTGCCTCGTCGAGCAGGGGCAGGAGTTGGGCCAGCAGCGGCGATGAACTGGAATTGAGGTCGGCGTTGTTCATGGCTACGGTTTCGCGCTGGCGGCGGCGCTGTTCTCTGCGCAAATCGTTGAGGGCTGTGCGGTGGGTTGCGCGGTATAGCCATCCCGGTAGCGCTGCGCCGTCGCGCACCATGTAACTTTTCCGTGCCAAAAGCAGAAAGACTGATTGGGCCACGTCCTGTGCCGCCTGCCGTTCGCCGGTGAGGCGAAGCGCCGTGGCATAGACCAGGCGGACATA
>Ga0265319_1000614_pt1 | contig 23559 bp, 27 predicted proteins | sample 4824metaG_FD_192443 | JGI IMG/M metagenome (GOLD analysis project Ga0265319, IMG submission 192443) | Rhizosphere microbial communities from Carex aquatilis grown in University of Washington, Seatle, WA, United States - 4-8-24 metaG | ecosystem: Host-associated > Plants > Roots > Rhizosphere >...
CGGCGCGGGAACGGGCGCCGCGGGTGCGCGACGCGCGAGCCGCCGCCGCCCTCGCCCTGCGGCTGCTCGTCCTCCTCGGGCGTCTGTCTGATCGCCCACCAGACGAGGTACAGCAGCGCGCCGAGGGGGATCTTCAGCGCGAGCATGAGGAACAGAAAGCCCGTCCACTCCATGACAGGCGATGCTACCCCGCCCCGGGGCCCGCTGTCACCCCTCGCGTCGGTGCGTCGGCGCTACGCCCGCAGCGCCAGCGGCGCGTCCGCGAACTGCGTGAGCTGCTGCAACTCGCCGACGCGCGCGACGATCTCCTCGCGCGTGAGGCGGCTCACGCGCTCCGTGCCGAACTCCTCGACGTTGTACGAGGCGATCGCGGTGCCGTAGGCCATCGCGCGGCGCAGCGTCTCGGTCGAGAGGTCCTCGGCCCCGTGGGCGGCGATGCAGCCGACGAAGCCGCCGGCGAACGAGTCGCCCGCGCCGGTCGGGTCGAGCACCGTCTCCAGCGGGAAGGCGGGCAGGCCGAAGAAGCCCTCGTCCGTGAGCAGCGCGGCGCCGTACTCGCCCTGCTTGGCGACGACGACCTTCGGCCCCATCGCGCGGATCTCGCGCGCCGCCTGCACGAGGTTCGGCTTGCGCGTGAGCTGGCGGATCTCGGCGTCGTTGAGCAGCACGCAGTCGACCTGCTCGATCGTCTTGATCAGCGAGTCGCGGGCGGTCTCGATCCACAGGTTCATCGAGTCGAGCGCGACGAATCTCGCGTTGCCGCACTGCTCGCGCACCTCGCGCTGGAGGTCCGGCTGGATGTTCGCGAGGAACAGCACGTCGCAGTCGCGCGAGGCGTCGCTCAGCTTCGGCGCGAAGTCGCCGAACACGTTGAGGCGCGTGTCGTCGGTGTGCGCGGTGTTGAAGTCGTACTCGTAGTGCCCGCGCCAGAAGAACGTCTCGCCCCCGGGGACGTGCTCGATGTCTTCGGTGATAACGCCGCGCGCATGAAGCACGCCGTGCTCGTCGTCGCCGAAGTCGTCGCCGACCGGGCCCACGACGCGCACGTCGGTGAAGAACGACGAGGCGAGCGAGAAGTGCACCGCCGAGCCGCCGAGCATCTTCTCGCGGCTGCCGAACGGCGTGGAGACGGCATCGAAGGCGATCGATCCGACGACGGTGAGCGACATCGTGGTGGGCGTCTTTCAGGTCGGGTGCGGGACGGGGGAAGCGTAGCGGCGGGACGCCGTGCGGGGTTTGGGTAGCCTGCCGCCCATGCGCGCGATCCAGTTGCAGGAGTTCGGCGGACCCGAGGTGCTGAGACTCGTCGAGCTGCCGGCGCCGACGCCCGGCCCCGGCGAGGTGCTCGTCGAGGTGACGACCGCCGGCATGAACTTCGCCGACACGCACCAGCGCGAGAACTCCTACCTCGCGAGAGCGACGCTGCCGCTGATCCCCGGCACCGAGGTCGCCGGGGTGCGGACCGACACGGGCGAGCGCGTGATCGCGCTGACCGGCAACGGCGGCTACGCCGAGTACGTCGCGGTGCCGGAGGCGCTCGTCTTCCCGATCCCGGACGGGGTCGAGGACGGGACCGCGCTCGCGATGATCGTGCAGGGCCTCACCGCCTGGCATCTCTACAAGACGTGCGGGCGCGTGGCGCCCGGCGAGTCGGTGCTCGTGATCGCGGCGGCCGGCGGCGTCGGCTCGCTGGCGGTCCAACTCGGCAGGCACTTCGACGCGGGTCGCGTGATCGCGGTCGCCTCGACCGAGGACAAGCGCGCGCTGACGCTGGAGCTCGGCGCCGACGCGGCGATCGACGCCTCGCCCGAGCGGATGACGGAGCGGATCCTGGAGGCGAACGGCGGCCGACCGGTCGACGCCGTCTTCGAGATGGCGGGCGGGGCGGTCTTCGACGCCTGCCTCGACGCGCTCGCGCCGTTCGGCCGGCTCGTCGCCTACGGGATCGCCTCGCGCGAGCAGAACGAGGTCCGGTCGGGCGCGCTGATGCGCACGTCGCGCGCCGTCGTCGGCTTCTGGTTCATGCACTGCATAGGCCGCCGCGACATGGTCGAGGAGCCGCTCGCGGAGCTGTTCGGCCTCGCCGCGCGCGGCGCGATCAGAGTCGTCGTCGGCGAGACCTACCCGCTCTCCGAGGCGGCTCGCGCGCAGGTCGACCTCGCCGAGCGCCGCACCACCGGCAAGCTGCTGCTCGACCCGAAGGCGTGAGCGCGCCGGCGCCGCGGCCGGGCGTGGCGCGTGGCCGCGCGACCTCGCGACGCGCTTCCGACTAGTCTCAGGTCACGTGACGACCTTCGCCGAGCTCGGCCTCTCCGACTCCCTCCTCGACGCGCTGCACGACGTCGGCTACGAATCGCCCAGCCCGATCCAGGAGCAGGGCATCCCGCCGCTGCTCGCCGGCTCGGACGTGATCGGCCAGGCGCAGACCGGTTCGGGCAAGACGGCGGCGTTCGGCCTGCCGCTGATTGAGTCCGTCGATCCGGACGTCCACGAGGTGCAGGCGCTGGTGCTGACGCCGACGCGCGAGCTGTGCATCCAGGTCACGCAGGCGCTGCGCGCGTACGGCGCGCGCAAGGGCGTCGACGTCGTCGCCGTCTTCGGCGGCGCGCCGATCCGCTCCCAGCAGGCGCAGCTGCGCGCCGGCGGACACATCGTCGTCGGCACCGTCGGCCGTGTGAAGGACCTCATCTCGCGCCACTCGCTCGTGCTGCACGACTGCCGCTTCGTCGTGCTCGACGAGGCCGACGAGATGCTCGACCTCGGCTTCCTCGAGGACGTCGAGAAGATCCTCTCGCTCACGCCCGGCAGCCGCCAGACGGCGTTGTTCTCGGCGACCATGCCGCCCGAGATCCGCGCGCTGTCGGAGCGCTACCTCTACGACCCGGTGCTCGTGAAGGTGAGAGCCGCGACGCTCACCGTCGACACGGTCGAGCAGTTCTCGCTCGAGACCGGCTCGAAGGAGAAGGACGACGCGCTCGTGAACGTGCTGGAGGCCGAGCGGCCCGACCAGGCGATCGTCTTCGTGCGCACGAAGATCCGCTGCGACCAGCTGTTCCGCCGCCTGCGCGACCGCGGCATGAACGTCAAGGCGCTGCACGGCGACATGAGCCAGGGCCAGCGCGACGGCGTGATGCTCGCGTTCAAGAGCGGGCGCCTGCCGATCCTCGTCGCGACCGACGTCGCCGCGCGCGGGCTCGACATCTCGTCGGTGACGCACGTGATCAACTTCGACGTCCCGACCTCGCCGGACGTCTACGTCCACCGCATCGGCCGCACCGGCCGCGTCGGCCGCTCGGGCCGCGCGATCACCTTCTACGAGTCGCGCCAGAAGCGCGACGTCGAGGCGATCGAGCGCCACACGTCGACGCCGATGGCGCCGTGGACGGCCGGCGCGAAGGTCGCGGCGCTGAAGGTCGAGGCGAAGCCGAGACGGCACTCCAAGCCGCACGCCTCCGCCAACGGCGACGACGGCGCCCGCACGCGTCTCGTGCTCGCCGGCGGCCGCGCCGACGGGCTGGAGCCGAAGGACGTGATCCACGCGATCACCGCCGCCACCGGCCTCGACGGCGAGGCGATCCGCAACGTCCGCCTGCTCGACCGCTTCGCCTTCCTCGACGTCCCCGCCGCCGAAGCCGAGCGCGTCGTCGAGCAGGTCGACGGCTCGGAGGTCGCCGGCCGCCGCCTGCGCCTCGAGCCGGTTCGCGGCTGAGGCAGCGCGCGGGCCGGCCCGGATGCCGCCGAAGCGCAGCGCGGGGGTCGTGTTGTTCCGGCGCGGTGGCGGCGGGGTGTTGGAGGTGCTGCTCGTGCATCCGGGCGGGCCGTTCTGGGCGAAGAAGGACGCCGGGGCGTGGAGCATCCCGAAGGGCGAGGTCGACGCCGGCGAGGACGAGCGCGCGTGCGCGTTGCGCGAGCTGGCCGAAGAGACGGGGAGCGCGTTCGCCGACGTCTCGGAGGACGCTCTGGTGCCGCTCGGCGAGGTGCGCATGCGCAGCGGCAAGGTCGTGACCGCGTGGGCGCTCGCAGGCGACCTCGACGCGGACGCGGTCGTCAGCAACACGTTCGAGCTCGAATGGCCGCCGCGCTCGGGCCGCACGCAGACGTTTCCGGAGGTCGACCGCGCGGCGTGGCTCGCGCTCGACGCCGCGCGCGAGAAGCTGCTGCCGGCGCAGACGCCCTTCCTCGACCGGCTCGCGGAGGCGGTCGGCGCCTGAGCGGGGCCGGCGGGTCGGTAGGGTCGGGGCCGAGACCCCGATTCCGACGAGGAGCCGACCCGATGTCCCAGGCCACGCTGCACACCACCCACGGCACGATCGTGCTCGAGCTGTTCGACGAGGACGCACCGAAGACGGTCGCGAACTTCCGCGAGCTGTCGGAGAGAGGCTTCTACGACGGGCTGATCTTCCACCGCGTGATCCCCGACTTCATGATCCAGGGCGGCTGCCCGCAGGGGACCGGAACCGGCGGCCCGGGCTACACGTTCATCGACGAGATCAACGACAACAAGATCGTCCGCGGCACGCTCGCGATGGCCAACGCCGGCCCGAACACGAACGGCTCGCAGTTCTTCCTCGTCACCGCGCAGGCGACGCCGTGGCTCGACGGCAAGCACACCGCCTTCGGCCGCGTGACGGAGGGCATGGACGCGGTCGACGCGATCGAGGGCGTCGAGACGGGCCCAGGCGACCGGCCGGTCGAGCCGGTCATCATCGAGCGCGTCGAGCTGGCCGACTGACGCTGCGCTGACATATCGGGCGCCGACCCCATAAAGGGATTCGGCGCCCGGCGCGATACAGGAGGGGATGGTCGCGTGGCGGATGGGCTCGCTCCTCGCCGGCACCGTGCTTGCCACGGTGCTGCTCGCCGCCGTGCCCGCAGCGCCGACGGCTGACGCGCGCCGCCGCACGCCGGCCACGACGGTCGGCGTCGGGGCGCGCGAGTACCGCTTCGCCGAATACCGCGCGAGCGTGCCGCGCGGCGTCGTGCGCTTCGACCTGACCAACTACGGCGAGGACGGGCACGACCTCGTCGTCGAGACGCGCGGGGGACGCGTCCTCGGCCGCACCGGCAAGGTGGGGTCCGGCCGCCGCGCGGTGCTGCAGCTGCACCTCGCGCCGGGCACCTACCGCCTCGTCTGCGACCTCGCGAACCACGCGGCGCTCGGAATGCGCACGACGCTGCGGGTGACGCGATGAGCTGGACCGACGCGCACGTGCGCCGCCTCTTCTGGCGCGCCGGCTTCGGCGCGACGCCCGCGGAAGCGCGCGCCTGGGCGAAGCGCGGCCGCGCCGCGACGCTCGACTGGGTGGTCGACGGGCCGCCCGGCGGCGCGCGCCTGCGCGGCCCGGCGCCCAACATCAGAGGCCGTCGACTCGATCCGGTGAACGTGTGGGGCGACGACGTCCTGTGGTGGATCGACCGCATGGTCCGCACCACCTATCCGCTGCAAGAGAAGCTGACGCTGATCTGGCACGACCACTTCGCGACCGCCCAACAGGACACGCCGCTGATGCTCGCGCAGAACCGCACGCTGCGCCGCGGCGCGCTTGGCTCCTTCCGCGCGCTGCTCGGCGCGGTCACGCGCGACCCGGCGATGCAGCTGTTCCTGTCGCTCGCCGACTCGACGAAGCAGGCGCCGAACGAGAACTACGCGCGCGAGCTGATGGAGCTGTTCACGCTCGGCTCCGGCTACACGGAGCGCGACGTGCGCGAGGCGGCGCGTGCGCTGACCGGCTTCTCGTCGCGCTACAGCACCAGCGGCCTCGTCTCGATCGCCTACCGCCCCGACCAGCACGACGACGGCGTCAAGACGCTGCTCGGCCGTCGCGGCCGGCTCGGCCCCGACGACGTGCTCGACCTCGTCACGACGCACCGCCGGCACGCGCCGTTCCTGGTGACCAAGCTGTGGAGCTACTTCGTCGCCACGCCGCCGAGCGCCGGCACGGTGCGCGCGCTCGCCGCGACGTACCGCCGCTCCGGCCTGCAGATCAAGCCGCCCGTGCGCGCGATCCTCTCCCACCCGGCGCTGTACGCGAACCTCGACGCACCCGACCTCGTCAAGTGCCCTGTCGTGTACGTCGCCGGCGCGCTGCGCACGACCGGCACGTACGTCACGCAGGACTACGCGACCTGGATGCTGGAGCAGATGGGGCAGCTGCCGTTCGACCCGCCCAGCGTCGCCGGCTGGGACTGGGGGCCGGCGTGGATGTCGTCCAACTCGATGTGCCAGCGCTTCGCACTCGGCAACTACCTCGTGACGTGGGGCCGCCCGAGAGTGCGCAGAGGCAGCGCGCCGGCGACGCTCACGCCGAGCCAGGCGTTCCAGCGCGCGTGGAGCGCGGTCGGCGAGCCGCCCGTCTCGGGCGCGACGCGCGCGACGCTCGAGCACCTCGCCAAGCACTTCTTCGACGACCTCGACCCGCGCTGGCGCGACACCGCCGGCTGGCGCGGCGAGGCGCTCCAGGGGACGCTGCGCCACCTGCTGCTGACCTGCCCCGACTCCCAACTGCACTGACATGCCGCGATCGATCCACAAGGGCTGCGACGACTTCCGCCAGACGAGCGCCGGCGCGCGCGGGCGTTGGCTCACTCCGCAGCTCACGCGCCGCCAGGCGCTGATGGGTGCCTTGGGCGGCGGCTTGACGATCTGGGCCCAGCAGGCGATGCCATGGGCGCGCGTGCTGGAGGCGGCGCAGGCGCAGGCCGCGGGCGCTCCCGCCGCGCGCGTGCTCGTGACCGTCTTCCTGCCCGGCGGGTGCGACCTGCTCGACACGCTTCCGCCGCTGAGCGCGTACGGCCAGTACGCCGACCTGCGCGGGGCGATGAAGCTCGACGCGCCGCCGGCGCTCGGCGCGACCGGCCTCGGCATCAACCCGGCGCTGACAGAAGGGACGGGCGGCGGCGTGAAGGGCCTGTTCGACGCCGGCAAGGTCGGGTTCCTGCCGGGGATCGACTACGCGAACCCCGACCTCTCGCACTTCCACTCGCGCCACTTCTGGGAGACCGGCCTGGTGACCGAGGCGGCCGCGTCCGGCTGGCTCGGGCGCTGGCTGGACCGTCACGGCTCGGCCGCGAACCCGCTGCAGGGCCTGACGCTCGGCTCGACCCTCTCGCCCGTGCTGGCGACGAGCAGCGCGCCGGTCGCTGCGCTCGAGTCGCCGACCGACGTCGCGCTCGACGTGTGGGGGATCGGCGGGTTGCAGGAGCGCCAGATGCTCGACGCGTGGGCGAAGCTGGCCGGCGGCCACGTGCGCGGGGCGGGCCCGCAGTCGGTCCACACGGCCGCGCGGCTCGCGAAGTCGGTCGGGGACCAGCTCAGACCGTACGCGCCGCGCCAGGACGGCAGCGACCCGCTCGCGCCGCCGGTCCCCTACCCCGACGGCGACACGCTCGGCCAGCGGCTCTCGCGCGTCGCCGCGCTGGTGGCGCAGCCGCTCGGCGTGCGGCTCGCGACGGTCGACTCCGACAGCCAGTTCGACACGCACGACGACCAGGCGAGAGACCTGGGCGACGGCTTGAGATCCGCCTCGCAGTCGCTCGCCGCCTTCCAGGCCGACCTCGAGGCGCGCGGCGTCGCCGACCGCGTGCTGACGCTCGTGTGGTCGGAGTTCGGCCGCCGCCCGAGAGGCAACGAGTCGGGCGGCACCGATCACGGCGCCGGCGGGGTCGCGTGGGTGCAGGGCACGCACGCGGCGAGCGGGGTCCTCACCGACTACCCGTCGCTGACCGCGCTCGACGCCGAGGACAACCTCAAGGTGACGGTCGACTTCCGCAAGGTCTACGCCTCGCTGATCGAAGGCTGGCTGGGGACCGACGCGGCCGAGGTGATCCCCAACGCGGGCGCCTACGGGCGGCTCGCGCTCGTGCGCTGAGCGAACGCCGCGATTGCGTCGGCCAGCGCGCCGGGCGCGTCCTCCGGGGTGAAGCTGTAGGCGTCGTCGAGCGCGACGAGCTGGGTGTCGGGCAGCGCGGCTGCGTAGCGCTCCGCGTGGGCGAACGGGAAGACCGGATCCTCGCGCGACCAGGCGAGCAGCAGGGGCGGGCTGGGCGCGTCGATCAGCGCGCGGCCGGCGGCGTGGACGGGCTCGCTGGTCGCGGATGCGATCGCCTTCGCGGTGTCGCGCAGGACGCCGTCGTCGTGCAGGCACGGCAGCGCGTAGGAGTCGGAGACGTCGTCCGGCAGGCCGTGCTTCGCGAGCAGGCCGAACGCTGCGGGTGCGCCGCGACGGCGATCTGGGAGTAGGCGCCGCCGGAGTCGTTGCCGACGAGCGTGACGTCCTCGCCGAGGCCGAGCGCGTCGAGCGCGTCGAGCGCGGCGAGGGTCAGCGCGCCGCAGCCGGCGGGCGTCAGGTCCGCGCCGGGATCCAGTGCGACTCGGTGGGCGCCGAGCGGCAGATCGAGCGCGACGCACGTGAAGCGGTCCGCGAGGCGGTCGACGACCCCGCGCCACAGGTTCGCGTTCGCGAGCCGGCCGTGTGCGAAGACGAGCGGCGGCCCGTTGCCGCGCCGGAACGCCTCCAGCGTGCCCTGCGGCAGGTCGAGCACGAGGCGCTCGCCGAGCAGCGGGGAGCGGAAGCGGTGGGGCGCCGGGCTCATCGCAGCGCCTGCTCCAAGAACGGCACCAGCGCCGCCGCGACCCCAGTCGGGTCGCTCACCTGCGGCGCGTGGCCGGTGTCGAACAGGACGAGCTGCGCTCCGGGGATCGCGTCCGCAAGCGTGCGGCCGACCTTCGCCGGGATGACCGGGTCGCGACGCCCCCACAGCGCGAGCGTCGGCGCGGCGATGCCGCGCGCCTGCGCGCGCAGGTCGTGCTCCGGCGAGGCGAAGCTGGCCCACAGGCCGGCGACGGCCGCGAGTCCGGCGGGGTCGCGCGTGGTGGCGATCGCCCGCTGACGCGCGGCGCGGTCGGCATCGGTGCGGGCGCGCATGTGGCGCGCCGAGAAGGCCGGGTAGATCCGCCGCAGGAAGCCCGCCATCGCGCTCGCCGGGGTGCGCGACGGCGGCGAGTCGCCGTGCGACGGCCAGTCGATCGCGATCGTGCGCATGCCGGGCAGCAGCTCCCGCAGCGCGTCGTAGTCGCGGATCGTGTGGGCGCCGGCGGGCAGCAGGACGACGGGCGGGCCGTCGCCGCGGTCCTCGTAGGAGACGGTGCCGGACGGCAGCTCGAGCGTGGGCATGCGGCGACCGTACCACATGACTGACCGGTCGGTCATATGTTGGTGACCGACCGGTCGCTAGGATCGGTTCCGTGCCGCGCGCCGCCCGCCCAACCCCGCCCGCCGAGCCGCGCCCGCCGGCGGCGCGCCCGCCGACGCGCGACGCGCTGCTCGACGCCGGCGTCGCCGTCGCCGAGCGCGACGGGCTCGCCGGCATGAGCGTCAACCGCGTCGTCGCCGAGGCGGGCTTCGCGAAGGGCACCTTCTACGTCCACTTCGCCGATCGCGACGCGTTCGTCGACGCGCTCCACGAGCGCTTCTACGGGCGCGTCGACGCGGCCGTCGCGGCCGCCGTGCGCGACGCCGCGCCCGGCGCCGGCGGGCTCCTGCGCGGCGCCGCGGCCTACCTCGACACCTGCCTCGTGGACCGCGGCGTGAAGGCGCTGCTGCTGGAGGCGCGCGCCGACGGCGCGATCCCCGGCCGCGCCTCCGCGCGCGAGGAGCGCTTCGCGCAGCTGTCGGTCCCCGGCTTCAGAGCGATGGGCTGGCGCGAGTCGAGCGTCGCCGCGCGCATGTTCGTGCGGATGACCTCCGAGGGCGCGATTCTCGAGCTGGAGGCCGGCAGACGCCTGCCGGCCGTGCGCCGCACGCTTGCCCGCTTCCTCGGCGTCGCGGCTCCGTCCTCGCGCTGACGCGCATCCGGCCCCTCGGCACCCGGTGCTGTTGCGGTAGCGCACCGCCGGCGATGGAGACGCGGGCCGCCACGGCCCGCGTCCCACCAGCGACGGACTACCGAGCTATCTGAACGTCGCCGTCTGTGACGGGGAGATGCTGAATTCCCCGGACCTTATGAGCGTCGCCGGGCAGGGGAAGCCCCCGCTGAAGCGCGTGTACGAGGTTCCTAGATTCCTCGCCACGTTGCTGACGAACCCCCATAGCATGCCCGTCGCGCCTACGTATAGGCAGAGGACGCTGCCAATTCTGAACGCGATGGTGTCATTTGCTATCGAATATAGAATCCCGGTGACGAAGTTCGGCAGCGTGCCTAGTATTCGCACTATTCTTATCCTCCAGGGAAGTCTTAGGGCGAGTATCGCTTCGGCTTCCGTGCATTCGGACCACGCCTCTTCTCTGATCTGGCCGAGTGTGCCGCCTTCCCTTTCGATCGACGCTATCGACCTTTCAAATTCACCTGAGATCGTCAGATGGCATCTCATTTCTATTCCTTCACCCGAGTAGGTGACGGCGCCACTGGAGGCCGTAAATTCGCCTGCTGGTTCCAATATCATCGTGGTGGCGGCCGCGCTGCCGCCGGCGAGGGCGCAGATGAAGGCGGCGAACAGCGTGACGCCCATGGCGCGCAAGACATGAGACATAGCAGTGACCTTTCGCTGCGTTGACGAGCCGATCCCGCGGCGCGGTGCGAGGCCGCGCGCTCATCTCCCCTTTCCCCCGACGGCGCAACCGGATTCTAGTGCCTACTGGCTGTCCGGCCAAACGGCTCGCAGACTCCGGTAGGCTCTTGACCGCGGGTCAACCCGACCCGACGCCGAGCACCGAAGAGGAGCGCGCCATGTCGACCACCGAGCAGGCACCGGCCGCCGTCCAGAACGGCGCCGGCACGCACAAGAGCATCCCCGTCGAGAACCCCGCCACGGGGCAGACGATCGCGAACGTCCCCGCGCTCAGCCGCGACGAGGTCACGACGCTGGTCGAGCGCGCCCGCGCGGCGCAGCCGGCCTGGGATGCGATCGGCTTCGAGGAGCGCGCGAAGGTCTTCCTGCGGATGCAGAAGTGGACCGTCGACAACGCCGACCGGATCATCAGAACGATCGTCTCGGAGACCGGCAAGACGTACGAGGACGCGCTGCTCGCCGAGGTCATGTACTGCGCCAACGCGTTCGGCTTCTGGGCAAAGCACGCGCCCGAGTACCTCGCCGACGAGAGCGTCAAGTCGTCGAACCCGATGACGAAGGGCAAGAAGCTCGTCGTGCGCTACGCGCCGATCGGCGTCGTCGGCGTGATCGGCCCGTGGAACTTCCCGCTGACGAACTCCTTCGGCGACTGCATCCCGGCGCTCGCGGCCGGCAACGCCGCGGTGCTGAAGCCCGCGCAGGTGACGCCGCTGACGTCGCTGCTGATGGAGGAGGGCCTGCGCGCCTGCGGGATCCCCGAGCACGTCTTCCAGGTCGCGACCGGCACCGGCCGCGAGGCCGGCGAGGCGCTGATCGACGCGGCCGACTTCGTGATGTTCACCGGCTCCACGGAGACCGGCATCAAGGTGATGCAGCGCGCGGCGGAGACGCTCACGCCGGTCGGCCTCGAGCTGGGCGGCAAGGACCCGATGATCGTGCTCGCCGACGCCGACATCGACCGCGCCGCCAACGCCGCCGCCTACTACTCGATGAACAACGGCGGTCAGGTCTGCATCTCCGTCGAGCGCGTCTACGTCGAGGCGCCGGTCTACGACAAGTTCGTCGCCAAGGTCGCCGACAACGTGCGCGCGCTGCGTCAGGGCGTGCCGACCGGCCCGGGCACCGTCGACATCGGCTCGATGATCTACCCGCCGCAGATCGACATCGTCGAGGCGCACGTGAGAGACGCCGTCGCGAAGGGCGCGAGAGTGCTCGTCGGCGGCAAGCGCGGCTCCGGCCCCGGCGCCTTCTACGAGCCGACCGTGCTCGTAGACGTCGACCACTCGATGGCGTGCATGACCGAGGAGACGTTCGGCCCGACGCTGCCGATCATGAAGGTGCGCGACGACGAGGAGGCGCTGAAGCTGGCGAACGACTCGCCGTTCGGGCTGCAGGCGTCGGTCTGGACGAAGGATCTCCACCGCGGCGAGCAGCTCGCGCGCCGCGTCGAGGCGGGCGCCGTCTGCGTCAACGACGCGCAGGTCAACTACACGACGCTCGAGCTGCCGATGGGCGGCTGGAAGACGTCCGGCCTCGGCTCGCGCCACGGCGCCGGCGGGATCCGCAAGTACACGAAGCAGCAGACGCTGCTCGTCACGCGCTTCGCCGGCAAGAAGGACCCGCACATGTTCCCGTACAGCGCGCGCAAGACGAAGCTGCTCGGGCGCCTGAACAAGTTCCTTTACGGCCGCGGCAAGCGGGCGTAGCCCCGCTTGCTCAGCGTCTGACGCAGGCGTCGATTCCCAGCCCCCGCCAGTAGGCGTTCTCCTCCGTGGTGAGCGGCTGGAGCGCTGTTGCGAGCTGGCGGAAGGTGTCGGCCGGGTCGTCGCCGCGCGCGAGCGCCTGCTCGCTGCGAGCGATCAGCGCGACCTCCTGGCCGGCGAGCTGGGCGGCGCGGTCGTAGCGCTTGCGCAGATCCTGCGGCGCCTTCAGGGCTCTCAGCCGCGCGGCGGCCGGGCGCAGGTGCGCGAGCCCCTGCTGCAGGAACAGACCGCTCTGCGCCGGCGCGGCCGGCAGCGCGACGCGGTCGGTCGCGGCGGCCGTTCTCGTGCAGATCGCGCTCGCCTGCGTGTGCAGCTGGCTGGCGCTGAGGCTGTCGTCGCCGCCGCAGCCGCCGAGCGCGCACGCGAACAGCAGCGATAGCAGGACGGCGAGGACCGGCAGGGCACGGCGGAGCATCCGACGGCGGATGCTACGCAAGCGCCAGGTCGAGCAGCCGCTCGAGCTCGGCGATCGTCGCCGGCGTGTCGACGTGGTGGACCGTCGCCATCCCCAGCTCCGCTGCCGGCGGCAGGTTGAACGGCAGGTCGTCGACGTACACGCACGCCTCCGGCGCGGCGCCCGCGCGCTCGGCGCCGAGCACGTACATCTCCGGCGCCGGCTTGCGCATGCCGACCTCGCCGGAGATCACGACGCCGTCGAACAGCTCCTCCAGCATCGCGCGGTCGTAGCGGCGCGTGCCCCACGAGTTGGAGATCAGGCCGGTGCGAATGCCGGCGGCGCGCGCGTTGCGCACGGCGGCGAGCATCGCCATGTCGGGGCCGACGCGCGCGAACAGGCGGTCGATCAGGCCCGCGTGGTCGATCCCGAGCAGGCCGCCGAAGCGCTCCTCGAAGATCGGCTCCTCGATCTTGCCCTCCTCGAACGCGATCAGCGTGTCGCGGAACTCGCGGTTGCCGCGGAACGCCTCCACGAGCGCGTCGGGCGCGAGCCCGGCCTCCGTGCAGAAGGCGCCGAACGAGGCGAACAGGTTCGTCGTCAGGACGCCGCCCCAGTCGACCAGCAGAGCGCTGCGCTCAGTCGCCATGCGCCACCGCCCACGCGTGCTCCGCCAGCGCCGGGACGCCGGCGTCGAGCAGCTTGAAGAAGGGGTCGTCGGTCGTGCCCGCGAGCAGTCGCTTGTAGGAGCCCTCGAGGAAGATCGCCGCCTTCCACAGCGCGAGCGTCGCGTACCAGGCGACGTCCGTCATCGAGCGGCCCGACCGCTCCTCGTAGCGCGCGATCAGCTCCGCGCGCGTCGGGAAGCCGCCCTGCGTCGTGACGGCGAAGCGCGTGAAGTTGGTGTCGGGATCGCCCGGCTGCGCCCACGTGGCCGTCAGGTAGCCGACGTCGGCGAGCGGGTCGCCGATCGTCGCCAGCTCCCAGTCGAAGATCGCGTTGAGGCGCGCGGGCGCCGCACGCTCGAACATCACGTTGCCGAGGCGGTAGTCGCCGTGCACGATCGTCGCCGGGCCGGACTCGGGACGGTTCGCGGCGAGCCAGGCGGTCACGCGGTCGAGCGTCGCGATCTCGCGCGTCTTGTTGTGCTCCCACAGGCCGCCGAAGCGGCGCAGCTGGCGCTCGAGGTAGCCGGTCGGCTTGCCGTAGCCCTCCAGGCCGCACGCTTGCCAGTCGACCGCGTGGACCTCGACGAGCGCGTCGATCAGCTCGTCCGCGATGCGCCGGTGCTGCTCGGGGGCGTCGAGCGCGGGCGGCACCTGCGTCGTGATCACGTCGCCCTCGACCTTCTCCATCAGGTAGAAGGGCGCGCCGATGACGCCCTCGTCCTCGCACGTGGCGAGCACGCGCGGGGTGTGCACCGGCTGGGACTCGACCGCGGTCAGCAGCCGCGCCTCGCGCAGCACGTCGTGGGCGGAGGGCGGCAGCGGCGGGCGCGGCGGGCGCCGAAGCACCAGCTCGCTCTCCCCGCGACGGATCACGTACGTGACGTTCGAGTGGCCCTCGCCGACCGGCTCGGCCTCGATGGGGCCGGCTCCCTCTGCGAGGCCGTGCGCGTCGAGGAACGCGGCCAGCGGCTCGCGGATCAGCAGCGGCGCCAGCTCCAGCGCCGCGGCGTCCTCGTGCGTGTCGACGATCGCGCTGCCGCTCATGCCGCGAACGCTATGCGAAGACATGGTGAGCGGGCGCCGGATGGGGGAGCCGGCGCCCGCTCTGGGGGGAACGCTTGGTCAGGCGGCGCTGCGGAGATACGTGTTGCTGCCGACGATCGCGTCGAAGCCGACGAGCGTCAGCTCGGCCGGGTCGCCGACGAGGCCGACGACGGTCGCGCCCGTGGCGCACTCGACCGAGGTCAGGAGCGTCGCGAGGCGGTCGCGCCGCGTCGACGCGATGCGCTGCTCGCTCCAACCCCAGTTGGGGTCGTCCGCTTCGATCAGCACGGTGACGTGCCGGGGGTGGTGCGCCGCGGCCGCCGCGACGAGCTCGTCGTCGCGGCCTTCGGGCCCTGCGATGAGGAGGATGTCTTCGTTCGTCATGCCCCGCACCCTTTCGCTCTCCCGTAAAGCCGTCCTAACGTGACGGATTGTCCACCTTAAACCTGAGCGATGGCCCGTTGTTGCTGGACTTCTCGGCCCTACTTGGCAGGGCCGTTAGCCTGAATGGAGCATGCCCGAGCTGCCCGAGGTCGAGATCGCCGCGCGGCTGATCGGCGCCGCCGTCGCCGGCGCTCGTGTCGAGTCCACCCTGGCGCCGGGGGTGAACGCGCTCAAGACGTTCGACCCGCCGCTGCACGCCTTGGACGGCTGGCGATTCGATCCCGCCCACCCCGTCGGGCGGCGCGGCAAGCACCTGATGCTCGCGTTCGACAACGGGCTCGTGCTGCTGATCCACCTGATGTCCGCCGGCCGGCTGCAGCTGTTCGACAGACGGGCCGGCCTGAGAGACCGCACGTCGCGCGTGCTGATCCGGCTCGACGACGGCCGCGAGCTGCGGCTGCGCGAGTTCGGCACCAAGCAGGCGGCGTGGGCTCGGCTGGTGCGGGCCGGCGAGTTGGAGGCCGAGGAGGCGATCGCGACGCTCGGCCCGGAGGCGTGGCCGGACCCGCCGCCGTTCCTGCCGCTGCTCGGCAGAGCGCCGCGCCCGCTGCACACGCTGCTGCGCGACCAGCGCGTGATCGCCGGGATCGGCCGCTCGTGGGTCGACGAGATCCTGTGGGAGGCGCGGCTGTCGCCGTTCAAGCGCGGGGCCGACCTGAGCGAGCCGGAGGCCGTGGCGCTCCGCGAGGCGACGGTGGCGCGCCTCGGCGGGGCGCTCGACACGTACGCCGCCACCCTGACGCTCCCGCTGCCGGACAGACTGCCGCTGCCGCTGAAGATCCACCGCCACGAGGGCCAGCCGTGCCCGCGCTGCGGCACGACGCTCGAGGCGGTCCACTTCGAGGACTACGTGATCGCCTACTGCCCGACGTGCCAGACGGACGGGCGGGTGCTCAAGGACCGGCGGCTGTCGAGGCTCTTGAAGTAGCCTGCGGCGCATGATCGAGACAGGCGCCACCGCACCCCAGTTCACGCTCCCCGACCAGGACGGCAACCCCGTCAGCCTGGCGGACTACGCCGGCAAGACCGTCGTCCTCTACTTCTACCCGAAGGCCGACACGCCCGGCTGCACCGTCCAGGCCTGCGGCGTCCGCGACCACCTGCCCAACTACGCCGAAGCCGGCGCCGTCGTCATCGGCATCTCGCCCGACCCGGTCAGAGCCGTCAAGAAGTTCGCCGACAAGCAGTCGCTCGACTTCACCCTCCTCGCCGACGAGGACCACGCGGTGTGCGAGCAGTACGGCGTTTGGGCTGAGAAGAGCATGTACGGGCGCAAGTATTGGGGCGCGCTGCGGGCGACGTTCGTCATCGACGGCTCGGGCACGGTCGCCCACGTGATCCCCAGAGTCACGCCGAGAACGCATGACGACGAGGTCTTGGCGGTGCTGGAGCAGTTGGCTGCGGCGTAGCGGTCGTCCTACGGCCTCGCCAATGCCTCCGCACATACCTGCGGATCAGTCCTGGCTCGCGTGCAACGCCTCGTCGAGCGACACACCGGAGGCTGCGGCTCGGCCCAGCCGTTGGAGGGCCTCGAACTGAGCATCGGACAGGTTGTTGGGACGCTCTCTCGTGGCCTCTTCCATGAGTCTGAGCAGCCACTCGCCAGCGTCGAGGAAACTGTCGTTTGGCGGTGAGCCGGGTTCTCACGGCTCAGACCTACGAGCGTGGAGATGGGCTGCGCAGTTCCTGATCCGGTGACGGGCGCGGTACCCTGATCGGATGGCTCACCAGATCCATCTCGCTCTCGATGACGAGTCCGCGGCACGGTTGGCGGCGCTCGCGCAGCGTGCGCATGCTGAGCAGGATGATCTCGCGGTGACGCTCCTCTCCGAGGCACTGGCGGAGATCGAGCGCGAGCCGGCGGACATGGCCTCTGTGCTGGATCGCATTCCTGGCTCCTGGGAGCGGATGCAGTTGGGCCGCGAACAGGCCGCTCGTGGCGAGACGATCGGGCTCGACGAGTTGTAGGTGGCGCAGGTTCGCGTTGCCGCGGTGGCCGTCGAAGACCTCCGCGAGCTGATCCTCACGCACGAGTTGCCGGCGGACACACCGCGTCGCGTCGCGCGGCGGTTGCGAGCGCTCGGGCGCTTCCCCGAGCTGGGACCTGCACCCGGCGGTCACTGGGCAGGCACGCGGTACGTGCTCGGGCCATGGGCGTGGCTGGTGATCGTCTACCAGTACGACGCGACTGCCGACACTGTGATCGTGTTGACCATGCGTGACGCGCGTCGCGCTGAGTCGCCGACTAACCAGTAGCTGGGCGATTCATCGACGGCTCCGGCAAGGTCGCCCAGGTGATCCCCAGAGTCACACCGATAACGCATGACGAAGAGGTGCTGGCGGGCCTGGAGAAGCTCGCGGCGGCCTGACGCCCGCGACGTGCCCGCCCGCGCGGGCACGTCGCGGCATGCGCGTCGGGTTGGTCGAGTCGGGAGAATGCGCGTCGTGTTGAACGGTGTGATCGGCGATCTGCTGCCGGCGGCGCTCGCGGTCGCGCTGAGCCCGATCCCGGTGGTCGCGGTCGTGGTGGTGCTCGGTGGTCGGGGTGCGCGGGCGGCGGGGCCGGCGTTCGCGGCCGGCTGGATCGCCGGCCTGGTGGCGGTGAGCGTCGCGGTGGTGCTGCTCGTCGGAGGCGCGACCGATCCGGGCGGTGAGGATGTGGGGCTGGTGTGGTGGAAGGTCGCGGTCGGCGTCCTGTTCCTCGCGGTGGCCGCGAAGCAGTGGCGCAAGCGACCTAGCCGCGGCGAGCAGCAGCCGGAGCCGGACTGGATGGCGACGCTTGATCGGGCGAGCGCGGGTCGTGCGGCGGTGCTCGGCGCCGGGCTGTCGGCCGCGAACCCGAAGAACCTCGCGCTGACGCTCACCGCCGCCGCGTCGATCGCGGAGGCCGGGCTCGACACGGCCGGAACGACGCTGGCCGTCGCCGTGTTCGTCGCCGTCGGGTCGCTCACCGTCGCCGGCTCGGTCGCGTTCTATCTCGTGGCCGGCGCGCGGGCCGCGCGTCCGCTGGCGGCGGTCAAGCAGTTCATGGCCGAGAACAACGCGGTCATCATGATGGTCGTCCTTCTGCTGCTCGGCGCCAAGCTCCTCGGCGACGGCCTCGCCGGCCTGTAGCCCTGAGCGTTCGCGCGCAGCGTCGCACCGTTTGCCGACCATCGACACGATGCGCCTCGGGCCCCCCGTGTCACAGAAGCGCGCTCTCCTGGCACTCGAGGTAGCTCGCGACCTGACCGCCGAGACGTTCGCGCAGGCGTTCCGCGGCCGCAGGCGCTTTCGGGGCACGACCGAGGCGGAGGCCCCGGCGTGGCTGTACACCATCGGACGAGGCGGCTCGCAGCGTGAATTTCGTGACCCGTAGCGGTGCGGCTCGCCCTCCGGTGCGCGCGGCTACCGTTTCGCCATGTCCACCCGCGGGGCCCTGCCATACGTCGACCCACAGGCGTCCCGCGGTCCGCTGTACCGCGCCTACGTGCGCTTCCTCGGCACCCGGCTCGCCGCGTGGCTCTCGATTCACGTCGTGTGGCGAGTCGACCCGCACGTGATGCGGCTGACCGGTGGCCGGATCGGGATGGGCCTCATGCTCCCGACCGCGCTGCTGCAGACGCGCGGCGCGCGCAGCGGCCAGGCCCGCCGCAACGGGGTCATCTACTTCAACGACGGCGACGCCGTGGTCATCGTCGCCTCCAAGCTCGGCGCGCCCGAGCACCCGGCGTGGTTCCACAACGTTCGCGCGAACCCCGAGGTCTCGCTCGGCGGCGCGCCGTTCCGCGCCCAGGTCGTCGAGGACGAGGCCGAACGCACGCGGCTGTGGGCGCTCGCCGACCGCGTCTTCCCGCCCTACGCCGCCTACCGAAGGCGGGCCGCGCGCGCCGGCCGCACGATCCCGATCCTTCAGCTCGTCCCGCGCTGACGCGCCCAGCGTGCAATGTGTTGCGAAGGGGTGCTGCGCTGTTGCTACCGCGCTCGTACCCTCGGACCGATGTCCGCGCCGACCCTTGCCCTCATCATGTACGAGCAGGCGCAGAAGGCACTGGAGTATCAGGAGCGCCAGGTGAACGAACTGCGGCAGCGCACCGGCACGTTGCTCGCGGCCGCCGCGCTGACCGCATCGTTCCTGGGCGCGACAACGCTGAAACACGGTGGCGCGGGATTGCCGGTCGCGCTGGCCGGGCTCGCGCTCGCGGTCATCGTGTTGAGCGGTCTGTATGTGCTCTATCCGCACGAACTGGACTTCACGCCCGACGTGCGACGCGTGTACGACCGGCTTGCGCCTGCGCGCCACGACCCCGACCGGATGCTGTTGGACGTGGGCACTGGCGGTACTCTGGATCCCATGAGCGAGAGATCGCCATCGTCCACGCGCGCGGGCTCGGAGACGGACTGCCCCCTGCCGCCGGGGATAATTCCACTGAAGCCGAGCTTCGTCGGGCGCTTGCTCCGGCTCGTGCGACCGGCCCGGACGTAGGCGACCGGCTACCCGGCAGCGCGCAGCGCCCGCGCGTCGATCCACTTCGTGAGTTCGTCGGGCGTCGCGCCCGCGCTCACGGTCACGACGGCTTCGGCGGGGATCGACTGGCCGGGTACGCCTGCGCGGAAGCCGCTGCTCGTCTGCACCTCGTAGCCGCGGGCGGCGAGCGCGGCCGCGACGCGCGGGAGTATCAGCGTCGGCACGATCACCGTGTTGCCGCCGGCCGCGTGCAGCCGCTGCAGCGCTTCGTCCAGCTCTTCCGCCGTGAAGACCGAGCGGCCGGTGTAGGGGACGACGTCACGGATCCCGTACGCGTCGGCGAGCAGGTGCCCGGTCGCGGTGAGGAACGCGACGGGCGCGCCGTGCCGCACGACCAGGCGCCCGTGGCCGTCGGCTATCGAGCTGACGAACGTGCGGAAGCGCGCTTCGTGGGGCGCCGAGAGCGGTTCGGCGTCGGGCGGGGAATACGGTGCGAGCGTCGTCGTCAGGCGCGAGACCTGCGTCCACGGCGCGAGCCGCGCCGGCGGGATGAAGACGAAGCTGGCGATCAGCGCGAAGCCGAACAGCGCCGCCATCGCCGGTACGCCCGGCAGCCGCTCGCGGCGGCGCGCGATCTGCCTGACGGCGACGATCGTCAGCAGCGCGAGCGACAGCCCCCACGCCGGGAACAGCGTCGCGATCGCCAATATCGTCGTCGCGCCCATGTAGTAAGCGGCCGAGCCGAGGCCGAAGATCCCGCTCCACGCGAGCATGCCGGTGAGCGTGCGGTTCGGCGCGCCGCGCAGCGCGCGCACCGTCGCCACCCCGATCGCAGCCGCGTACGTGAGGTAGGCGACGAGCGGCAGGCCGAACAGCCGCAGTAGCGGCCACAGGCCGACGCCCGTGCGCGTGTACACGCGCGCGAACGCGACCGCCTTGGCGGGGTTCGCCAGCGCGCCGGCGCGGATCAGCGTCACGAGCGAGACGAGCACGTACGCGCCCACGAGCCCGAGCGCGAGGCCGCCGGCGAGACGCCCGAGCTGGCGGGGCGACAGCGGCCAGCCGGCCCACAACAGCGCGGCGGCGCTTGCGCCGAGCGCCGCCAGGCCGAAGTCGGCGTTGTTGAGCGCGACGAGGCCGCCGGCGAGCGCCACCGGCCAGATCGCGAGCCCGTCGCGCACGCCGCGATCGAGCCGCCGCGCGACGAGCCACGCGAGCAGGAACGGCCCCGCGGTGCGCATCGGCACCTGCTGGTAGATCTCTATCGGGTTGTGGAGGTCGCGCGAGGCGGCGTAGTACGTGAACAGCATCACCGGCACGTACAGCGCGAGTGCGCCGAGCGAGCTGCGCGTGACGCTCCGCAGCATGCCGTAGAGCGCGAGCAGCATCGCGACGGTCAAGCCCCACATCAGGACCGTCCACACGAACAGCGTCTTGCCGAGCAGCGCCATCACGGGTGCGAAGACGAACGGCCACAGCGACCCGTACGCGGCGGTGTGGTTCACGAGCGGCGTCAGCCCGTTCAGCACGGCGAACGTCTCGTCCGCCATGAAGGCGGTGTTGTAGCAGTCGCCGTACGTGCAGATCGTGCCGGCGGTGTTGAGGAAGGAGAGGAACCAGACGCCGGTCAGCAGCAGTGCCGCGGCCGGCACCGCGAACCGCACCCAGCGCGCCTCCGGCGGCCGGCCGGTGAGCCACCCGCGGCGCGCCGCCAGCGCGATCGCCACGGCGCCGGCGGCCGCGACGACGAGCTGCGCCGGCGTGAAGAATTCGATCCGCCACGAGGGGCCGAACTGGCGCGCGACGCACAGCACGACGACGCCGAGCGCGAGCAGCTGGGCCGCGATCGCGATCGCGGCTCCGAGCCGCTGCGAAACGCGCAGCCGCGGCGCGAGCAGCACGAGGCTCGCGGCCAGCAGCACCGGTCCCAGCAGCGACAGCAGGAAGCGCGTGTCCTCGACCGGCTCGGGGTTGTGTTCGACCGTCGGCAGGACCGGCAGCGTCGACGGGTAGAGCACGTGGCTGAGCGGCCGGGCGGCGAACCCGACGAGCAGGACGGTCGCGAGCGCGCACGGCAGCGCCCACAGCCACGCGGCCGTCCCGGCTTCGGACAGCCTCTCGCGATCGGCATGGCTGCGCGGCCGCGGCAGAGCGACCGCCGCCCCCCTCGAGCCGGCGCTTGCCATGGCGCGAGCATATGCCGGCCGCACCGAAAAGGAAAGCGGCTGCCCGCACGGTAAAAACCCACAAAGCCCATCAAGTTTGTAGACTTTGCGACCCGAACGGCGCGCGCGCCGCGCGGTCCATCGTTCAAACAGGAGGAATCTCTTGAGGCTCACCAGCTCCGTGCGCGCGGTCTGCGCACTTGCGGCACTGCTGGCGCTCGCGATTCCGGCGAGCGCCTCCGCGGTCCCCAGCGTCTACTCAGCGGTCGCCAAGACCGGCGACGCGGGCGTGACGTTCCTGACCGATCCGACGGGCGCCAGCCTGCTCACCACCCAGACGCAGTACGTCGTCTCGGCGGACGGCTACGCGATCGGCTACCAGGAGACCAACGGCGTCACGAGCGGCGGCGTGATCGACTACTCGGTGCTGCCGAGCGCGTACCGCGCGCCGATGACGGCCGATCAGAAGCGCACCTACGCGCCGGCGCAGACCGGCGTGCAGCCGCACGCCACGTGCTCCGGCGTCGCCGCCCTGAGCGCTGGCGCCAACATCCTCGCCTGGCAGAGAAACGCGGGCAACGACCCGTACTACGACTACATCCCGTGGCAGAAGGTGTCGGCCGGTCTCGGCGACGACCCGACCACCTGGATCCCGGTCGTGAGAACGGCGACCGGCGTCGACCTGTCGGCGCTCTCGACGACGGCGGACTTCACCGCCGCCTGCACGAGACTCGGCGGTACGTACGTCCCGGCCGACACGGCGGTGCCGATCGCCAACACGCTGATCGCCAACGCGGTCGCGCCGCTCAACACGCAGATCACCACGCTGAGAAGAGCGAGAGACGCGGCCGCCACGGCCCTCGCGACCGCCAAGGCGGCGCAGGCGGCGGACGAGGCGGCCTACCAGGCGCTCTTCACCAAGTCGATCACGCTCACGCTCGCGGCCAAGCGCTTCGCGCCGGCCGACGGCCTCGTGATGATCACCGGCTCGCCGACCGACCCGGTGTCGGTGACGCTCGAGCTGACGAAGCAGCGGGCGCGCAAGTTCGGGCTCTCGTCGACCGTCCTCGCGGAGGCCGACGGCGAACTGAACAACGACGGCGGCGCGCTGCTGACGCTCAAGCCCGACGCGTCGATCGTCAAGCGGCTGGAGCTGCGCAAGGGCACGATCCCCGCGACGATCAACGCGGCCTCGGGCGGCAGCCAAGCGTCCAAGAGGGTGACGCTGGTGGTCCAGGGCCTGTCCAAGCCGAAGCCGAAGGCGAAGGCCAAGGCGCATTCCGGCAAGTAGCCCCGACGCACGCTCGTGTGCCGGCCCCGGCCGGTGCACGAGCTAGCGTGTCGGGCATATGGAGCAACCGGCGGACAGTGCACCCGCGTCTGGCGGATCGCGTGCGGTCGCGGAGACGGTCGATGCGACGCGGCGGACGCGGCTCGCGAACGAGCGCACCTACCTCGCGTGGTGGCGCACCGGGCTCGCCGCGCTCGCGGTGAGCGTCGGGACGGGGCGGCTCGTGCCGGCGCTGACGGGCGGGCCGTCGTGGCCCTATGTCGTCGCCGGCGCCGGCTTCGCGGTCGTGGGCGTCCTGCTGATCGCGTTCGCGGCCGTGCGGCACCGCCAGGTCGAGCGTGCGCTCGACCGCGGCGAGCCGGTGCAGCCCGACGACGCGGCGATCTACGCGATCACGCTGGCGGGCGTCGTGCTCGGCCTCGGGGTGCTCGCGATCGTGCTCGCCGAGAGCTGAGCGCGCGTTCCGGCGCATTTCGGCGCATTCTCTACTAAGTCAGTGGAGAATGCGCTACAGTGCCGGTATGGCAAATCATGTAAAGCCGGTCAGGAAGCCCGGGTTTCGGGCGCCGGTGCGCGCCGCGCGCACGTACGCGTCCGCCGAAGCCGACCGCGTGGCCACGTCTCCCGGCCCCGCAGTCGCAGCGGTCGACCGCTCCCCGATTCTGGTCGATCGCGGTCCCATCCCCACGGCGACGGGCATCGCTCACCAGCTCGGCTGGCTCGAGCGTGAGGCGGCGTTGGATGGAACGCCGCTGACCGTCGGGGGAGGTGGGTTT